>Ga0181568_10005555_pt1 | contig 11093 bp, 9 predicted proteins | sample 101ome_20_FD_133758 | JGI IMG/M metagenome (GOLD analysis project Ga0181568, IMG submission 133758) | Coastal salt marsh microbial communities from the Groves Creek Marsh, Skidaway Island, Georgia - 101404AT metaG (megahit assembly) | ecosystem: Environmental > Aquatic > Marine > Intertidal zone...
TGGTGTATGGTGGAAGAGAGCTAACAGAGAAGGTGCTATAGCTGGTATGGCTTTAGGATTAATTTCTGGTGCTGGTTACCTAATTTGGGTAAGAAACGGCGGAAGTGGATTCTTAGGTATTACTCAGTTAACGTTTGGTATCTTCGGTTCAGCTGTCAGCTTAGTAGCTATGGTAGTAGTAAGTTTAATTACTTCAGAGCCTAATGCTGCAACGCAAAAAATGGTTGATGAGGTTCGTGTACCTTCAGGTAAAACGATCCTTGGTAAACAACATTAAATAATTTTTATAAGGGGCGATTTATTTCGCCCCTTTTAATTTCCTCAATTTTCCAATATAAATTTTGAATGTCTGCTAATTTTCATCCACTCGTTTATATAATTGACTATATACTTGGAGTAATTATGTGGACTTTGATTGGAAGGGTTGCAATGAATATTTTTCAAAGAGAGGACTCTCAATTTTTTTTTATGAGAGTATTTGTAAAATTTACAAATCCCTTAATGACTTTATTTAAACCAATCACCCCCTCCTTTATAATAGGTCCCTTGGTACCTCTTTATGTAGCTTGGTTTTTTTTTATGATAAGATTTTATCTAATGCCTTGGGTTTTAGGATATTCTGTAATGGGCATGTTATCTTTTCCATTGGAAAGTGAAATTTCAAGACAAATTTACCAATTTTTTAATTCAATTAAATTTTAAAAATTGATACTAGTATTTTAGTAATCAATGAAAAAAATACAAATATCACCCTCAATTTTATCAGCCGATTTTAGTAATTTAGGTGAAGAAATTAAAAGACTAGAAAGAGCTGGAGCAGATATGATCCACGTAGATGTGATGGATGGTCATTTTGTGCCAAATTTAACAATTGGTCCTCCTGTCATTAAAGCACTAAAAAAATATACATCATTAATCTTTGATGTTCATTTAATGATTTCACCAGTTCACAAATATATAGAAGCTTACTCCGAGTCTGGCGCGGATATTATTACAATACATCCAGAGGCAACGGATGATCTTAAAGAATCAATAACAAAAATTAAAGAATTAAAAAAAAAAGTTGGCGTATCTTTAAATCCAAAAACCAAAATTGACACTATAATTAATCACATTAATGAAATTGATTTGGTATTAGTAATGAGTGTAAATCCAGGATTTGGAGGTCAAAAGTTTATGCCTGAAGTGTTAGAAAAAATAAAAGAATTAAAACATATTAGAGATAAAAACAAACTTAATTTTGATATTGAAATAGATGGTGGAATAAATTTTGAGAACTCAAAAACAGCAATTGAAGCTGGAGCAAATATTCTTGTTTCCGGCACGACTATTTTCAAAAGTAATAATGGAGATATAAAAAAAAATATTGAATTATTAAAATCTAAATAAGATAATGATTTATATAAATCAGTTTTTTTCGAATATTTCAAAAAGCTTTAGAAAATTATATCTAAACTCAAATATTTATGACAATAGAATTTCAAAAAAAACTAGTGATTACTTTTTTTATAAGCCAAGCCCCCACTTGCTTACATCTCTGATTAAATATCAAAAAAAAAGATTTAAAATAAATGATTTCTCAATCGATGATTTTGATCAAAAGAATTTAGAAAAAAAAGAGTTTGATAAATTAAATTGTTTTAACTGGCTTCTAAGTTTAGATTTAAAATCAGAAAAAAAAATTATCCAATCTATAATTTTAAACTGGATAAGCATAAATAGTAAGTTTAATTCTAAAAGTTGGAATTTTGATCTTACAGCAAAAAGGATCATCGCATGGTTATCAAGTCATAATCTTACCTTTGAAAATAGCAATGAAAACTACAAAATAAGATTTAATTTTATTATTCAAAAACAAACAAATCATCTTATTAATGAAATAAAAAATACAGATGAAATCCAAAACAAAATTGAAGGTTGTGCTGCAATTATTCTTGTTGGTCTTTGTTATAAAGATAAAAATAATTATTTAAATTTTGGATTAGAAAATTTAAAAAAAATTTCTAAAATATCTTTGGATAATTCAGGATTTCCAAAATCGAGAAATATTAAACAATTAATATTTTTTTTGAAATATTTTATACTTATAAGAGAATGGTTTAAAGAGTCACAAAACCAAATTCCAGAATATATTGATGAAACTATTTTTTATTTAGGTCAAGCATATGCTTTTATTTGGCAGAATGTTAATTCAAATCTTTTGTTCAATGGAAATAATAATTCAGATAATAGTGAATTTGATAATTATTTGAAAAGATTAGGGTACAAATTTAAGAATAACAATCTTGATTACAGTGGATATGTCATTCTAAGAGATAAAAATACATTATTAATAATGGATATCGGTTCGACCCCAAATTCAGAGTTTACAAAAAATTATCAATCTGGAGCATTATCTTTTGAAATTTTAAGAAAGGGAAAAAAATTAATTAGTAATTGTGGTTATTTTGGCAAATTTGATAATAAATTAAATCTAATTTCAAAATCTACAGCATCACAAAGTACGTTAACAATTGACGATCACTCATCTAATAAAATAAATAAATCATCACTGATTGATAAAGGTTTAAAAATATTAAAAAAAGAAACTACTTTTGAAAAGAATTACTGGAAAATAATTGCATCTCATGATGGTTATTATAAAAAATATGGTTCAATTCATGAGAGAAAAATAGAATTTTTTCCTGAAAAAATGAAATTCATTGGTACTGATATAATAAACAAGAAAAAAAAATATAATTATAAATTTGATATTAGATTTCATTTTGAACCAAATACAAAATTAATGAAAACACAAGATAATAAAACAATTTTAATTGAATTAAATGATGAAGGATGGAAATTTACCTGTGAAAATTTTGAAATTAATATTGATAATGGATTATATTTCGGTAATAAAAATTCTTATACTGAAAATCAAAATATTTATATAACTGGAGTAACAAATCATCTAGTAGAAAATATCAAGTGGGAGCTAACAAAAATATAATGAATAAGATAAAGACTGCTCTAATATCAGTATCTGATAAAGAAAATTTAAAACCACTATTAAAGATACTACAACAAAATAATATCAAAATAATAAGTTCTGGTGGAACTTTCAGAGAAATAAAAAAACTTGGATTTAAAAGTGTAGAGATTTCTGATTTTACTGGTTTTAATGAGATATTAAATGGTAGAGTTAAAACTCTACATCCAAAAATTCATGCGGGTATATTAAACAAAAGAAATAATAAATCTCACCAAAATGATTTAAAAGAAAATCATTTTGAAAACATCGATTTAGTGATAGTAAATTTTTACCCATTTGAAAAAGTTATAAAAAAAACAAAAAATTATTCAAAAATATTAGAAAACATAGATATAGGTGGTCCATCATTAGTTAGAGCAGCCGCAAAAAATTATTCTGACGTTACAGTTGTAACCTCGAGTAAATATTATAAAGATTTAATTAATGAGCTTAAAAAAAACAAAGGATCTACAAGTCTAGAATTTAGAAAAAAAATGTCTCAAAACGCATTTTTAGAAACGTCATACTATGACGCTATTATTTCAAATTATTTAAATAAAACATCAAATATAATTTTTCCTCAAAAAAAAATCATATTTGGAAATCTTTTTGAAAAATTGAGATATGGTGAAAATCCTCACCAAAAAAGTGCACTCTACATAACTGACAACCAATTTAATCTGAATAAAATACATGGAAAAGAGTTAAGCTATAATAATTATAATGATATATTTGCAGCATTAACGATTTCCAAATCTTTTCCAAAAGATATCGGTACAGTAATTGTTAAACATGCAAATCCATGTGGTGTTTCAATTAAAAAAGATAAGTTAGATAGTTTCAAAAGTGCATTGTCATGTGACCCAATTAGTGCTTTTGGTGGTATTGTTTCGTGTAATTTTAGAATTAATGAAAATTTAGCTAAAGAATTTCGAAATATTTTTCTTGAAGTAATTATAGCAAATGGTTTTGAAAATAATGCTCTTAAAATTTTAAGGACAAAAAAAAATTTGAGGTTAATTGATGCCTCAAATTATGTATTGACTGAAGATTTTAAATTTAGCTCAAGCAATAATCTATTTTTATATCAATCTGAAGATAAGAAAAATTTTACTAAAAAGGATTTTAGGATTGTATCAAAAAGAAAGCCTGAGAAATCAGAATTAGAAAATCTATTATTCAGTTTTAATGTATGTAGATTTGTAAAATCTAATGCAATAGTTCTTGTAAAGAACAAAACAACTGTAGGTATTGGATCAGGTCAACCAAGTAGACTTGATAGTTGTCAAATAGCAATAGATAAAATGAATAAATTTGGAAATAACAAAGGTAATATTATTGCAGCCTCTGATGCTTTTTTTCCTTTTGTAGATGGTGTTGAAAAATTAATTCAATCTGGTGTCTCTGCTATAATTCAACCCGAAGGATCAATTAGAGATAAAGAAGTAATTAAATTTGCTAATGATACAAACACGGTACTTGTTTTTTCTAAAACACGTCATTTTAGACATTAAGATATAAATTTTGAAATTTGTTATTTAAATCTTATCTATTTTAGCTGCTAAAATAAAATCACTTTCAGCCAAACCTTCTATAGCATGTGTAAAAATTTTTATTTTAGCATAACCCCATCCAAACCAAATATCAGGATGATGCCCTTCCTGTTCAGATATTTCACCAACTTTGTTAACAAAATTTTGACTTTTTAAAAAATTTTCAAACTTAAATTCTTTGATCAGATAAAAATTATTTGACTCATTTTTTTTTACATCCCAACCATCTACTTTTTTTAAATATTCATGAATTTTAGATTTATCAAAAGGTGGGATCCCTCCTTCGCATGGTATACATTTTTTTTCAGATAAATCAGTCATAAAATTTTGGAGCGGGCAAAGGGGCTCGAACCCTCGACCTTCTCGTTGGCAACGAGACGCTCTACCACTGAGCTACGCCCGCATATGGAAATATTATAGATCATGACTATATTTAAGCAAGAATAATTAAAATAGATTTTATAAATCATTTATATTAAATATTGCTTTAGACACATGGATAAGTCTTTAGATCAATTAATAACTGATAGTAAAAATTTCTTATCATTAAAAAAATTTGATGAGGCGCTTAAAAATTTAAACCTAATTGTTATTAAAGATCCAAATAATATTAGTGCTTTATCTACAATAAGTGACATTTATGTATTAAAAAAAAATTATGATGAAGCAATTATAACATTTGATAAAATTATTAAGATCAATCCAAAATTGTCAAATATTCACAATAATAAAGGTTATTGTTTATTGAATAAGGGCTCCTTTGAAAATGCTTTAAAAAGTTTTGAAGAAGCTATTCGACATAACTATAACTATCCAGAGGCACACAATAATTGTGGATTAGCTTTAATCAAAATTGGAAAAAAAATTAAGGCAAAACAATATTTCATGAATGCAATTAAAATTAAAAAAGATTACGTACAAGCTTACAACAATCTTACTACAATTCATCTTGAGTTAAATGACTTAGATAAAGCTTTAGAAACATGTATTCAATCAATAAAAGTTAATTCTAAAAATATAGAAGGTTTTAATCTTGCAGGATTAATCCATAAAAGAAAAAATGAAATTAGTCTATCCTTAGAAAATTTTAACCAAGCTTTAAAAATTAAGTCAAATTATTTTCCATCGTTAATTAATATTGCAAAAATTTATCAAAAATTAAATGATTATGATAACGCCAATAAATATTACATTAAAGCTTTAGATGTAGATTCTGAAAATGTAAATGCATTATCTAGTTTTCTTCATTTCAAACTTGAATTTATTGATTATACAAACATTAAGAGCTTAAAAAAAAAATTATTCAGTCTAATTAATAATGATGAAAATAAATTAATACAACCGTATTATGGTCTCCTCTTAAATGATGATATAAAATTTCAAAATAAGATAACACAAAAGTGGTGTAACAAATTTTTACAAAACCCTGATTTTTTAAATTTAGAAAACAAAAATTCAAAAATAAGAATTGGTTATTTTTCTTCAGATTTTAAGAATCATCCAGTTATAAGTCTTACAAAAAATATATTTAAAAATCACGATAAAGAAAAATTTGATATATTTGGTTTCAATTTAAGTATTGAAAATCATAAAAAAGATATTGATGAAAATTTGATTTCTAAATTCAATGAATTTTTTGATTGTGGATTTAAATCAGATGATGAAGTAATTAAAATTTCTAGAGAACTTAAAATTGATATAGCTATTGATTTAAATGGATATACTAAAGGCGGGCGGTCTTTGATTTTTAGAAATAAGTGTGCACCAATTCAAATTAATTACCTTGGTTATCCAGGAACAATGGGTGATAAATCATATGATTATATAATTGCAGATAAGGAAGTTATACCAGAAAAGAATATTAAAGATTATTCTGAAAAAATAATTTTTTTACCTGATTGTTTTTTTCCTAACTCGCTTGAAGGTATAGATATTATTAATAAGCAAAATAAAAAAGACTTTGAAATACCTAGCGATAAATTTATCTTTTCTTGTTTCAATAATATTTCAAAAATTAATGAAGAAATAGTAGACATTTGGTCTGAAATCTTAAGATCATCTAAAAACTCTATTTTATGGCTATCAATAGGAAAAAACTCAATTCAACATAAAAATATTTTAAATGAATTTGATCAAAGAGGAATTGATTCAAGCAGGATTTTTTTTTCCCAAAAAATTGATTACCAAAAATATCTTGAAAGATTTCAATTAGCCGACTTATATTTAGATACTTACCCATACGGCGGGCATACAACATCTATTGAGGCTCTAGCTGCTGAATTACCAATTTTAACATATCAAGGAGAGACTTTTCAAAGTAGAGTCACTGCTAGTCTCCTTAGAAACCTTAATTTAAATGAATTAATCACAACTAATAAAGTTGATTATATTAAATTAGCTGTAGATATATCTAATAACAAAGAAAAATTAGCATCCTTCAAGAAAGAAATTAAAAAACAAAAAAAATTGTCTAAATTATTTGATAACAAAAATTATACAATAAATCTAGAAAAGGCATTTTTTGAAGCATATGATAAATTTAGCAATCAAAATTCGTATAATATTGATATAAGATAAATTATCTAAAAAATTTTATAAAATGAAAAAAAAAGATTTACCAAAAATTTTACCAGTTTTTCCTTTGAGTAATTTTATAATTTTCCCAAAAACTTCTGTGCCTTTAAATATATTTGAGCCTAGGTATATTGATATGATCAACGACAGTATGAAATCCAATAAGCTAATTGGCATGATACAACCCAAAAATTCAAAAACTAAAAATGATTATACTCCTAAACTTTATGAAGTTGGTTGTATGGGTAAAATTACAACTTTTAAAGAAACAGAGGATAGAAGGTATCTAATAGAATTAAAAGGAATAATTAGATTCCAAGTTATGAATGAGATAAAATCAGATAAAAAATATCGTGAGTGTGAAGTTGACTTTGAGAATTTCTATGATGACCTAGATGATAAAAAAGCTGAACTAAAATTTTCTGATTTAGAATTAATTTTTAAAGATTTAAAATCTCTATTTGAAAAAAGAGGATTTATTGTTAATTGGAAAGCTTTAGAAAATCAAAGTTTAGATGAAACTATAAATGCATTGGCAATGGCTTCTCCTTTTACTCTTGAAGAAAAACAAGTGCTTTTGGAGGCAAAAAACTTAGATATCAGAAAAAACAAAATCGCTAAAATATTAAATACATATTCATTTGATCAATACAATAATACAACAATACAATAATTTAGATTGTCATTCCACGATCAGCAAATTCTTTTAATGTTTTATTAAAAAATTTATTTTTTCCTAAAACTTTTATTGAATTGCTTAAGAAATCACTTTTGAATCTACTCTCGAAATTAAAAATTTCATATATAAAATCTATGCCTTTTAAAAAAAGGTAATTTTTATGTTTTATCTTCTTTTGAAAATCTGAACAAATAGAACTATCAAGGTCTAACCCATTATCGATTCTTAATTTAATCAATGATACCAATACCTGAATATCTCTTAAAGTCATATTGAAACCTTGCCCAGCTAATGGATGTATCTGGTGCAATAAATCTCCAAATGCTAGAACATTTTCATGAAAATAATTTCTTAAATTATTTGATTTGATTTCAAACTTTTCAATTTTATCAACTTTTATTTTAGAATATTTTTTTCCATATTTTGTGATTATTTCTTTAAAATTTATTTCTGCTGAACCTCTTACTGAATAAACAATCGATGTTTCTCGTGATGTTAAAGGTAAAAATGCTAGCGGGCCTCTTTTTGTAAATATTTGAATCGCAACACTGTTGTTAAATAACTGGTTATGTTTAATTATTGTTGTGTAAGCAAAACTTTTATAATTCTTTATCATTCTCTTGGAAAAAAGTTTTTTTGAAAAAAAACTATTTTTCTGACAATTTATAATTAATTTATATTTTTTAATATCAAATTTTTTTTTAAATTTAATTAACTTATCTTTTTTTAAATTGGACAATAAATAATTAAAAACTTTATCGTTTTTGAACAATGCGAATAAATATTCTTTAGAATTATCAAATTCTAAAACATTATTTTCTTTTAAATTTTCAGTTAAAATTTCAATTTTACTAATTTTCCACAAATATTTGTTTATATTTAAAATCTCCTTATTAAAAAAATCTATATTTGATTTTGAAATACCTATTGTTCTAGTTTTATTTTTGATAATCCTTTTATCTGAAATAATATCAACTGATATTCCTAAATTTGTTAAATTTTTAGCTAAAGTTAGACTGGTAAGACCCTCACCTAAAATACCTACTTTCATAATAATTTAATTTTAACAATAAAAATTAGATGATACAAAGTGTTAATTTGATTCATCAACTAGAAATATGAATAAAATATTTAATAATTTTTTAGTTTTTATTGCTAGAAGACTTATAGAAATTTTTGGCATAATAACTTCTTTATTTGGAATTTTATTATTTATAGCTTTAATTTCATATTCTCCAGAAGACCCAAATTTTATATTTTCAGAAAACATTGAAATTACAAACATCTTAGGACGCCAAGGAAGTTATATCTCTGACATTTTTTTTCAATCAGTTGGATTAATTTCATTTTTAATTCCATTTACATATATTTTTACAGGTATTAAAATTTTCAAAAATAAAGAAATCATTAAATTTTTACAAAATTCATTTTATATAATTTTATACATAATAGTGGGGTCTTTATTTTTTAATTCTTTTTACTATTCAGATATATTTTCTATTATATATATTAATGGTAATGGTGGGTTTGTAGGAAGCTATTTAAGTAAAACCTTTGTTAAAAATGCAATATTAATAAACCAATCATTTTCTTACTATATACTAATATCAATTATTATTATTCTTTTTTTATTAAGCATAGATTTTAAACTTCAAAAATTCTTAACTGTTATTAGAAAATTGATTATTAAATTTTTGAGTAAAGAAAACAAAATTTATACAAATAAAAATGAAATTATAAATGAATATATACCACAAGAAGAAATTAAAAATTTGATACAAGAAGATTTGCCATTTATAAAATCAGATCCTAATAAAACATTTGTTAGTAATAAATTTAAGTTACCTAATATTGAGTTACTAAAAAAACCCTCGAAATCTGAAAAAAATAAATTTAATAAAACCGAATATAATGATCCAAAATTTCTTGAAAAAATTCTGTTGGATTTTGGGGTTAATGGAACTATAAAAAAAATTAATCAAGGTCCTGTTGTTACACTTAATGAATTTGAACCTGCTGCTGGAATAAAAGTATCTAAAATAATCAATCTATCTGATGATATTGCAAGAAATACCAGTTCTGAATCTGCTAGAATTTCAACAATACCTGGTAGAAGTACGATAGGTATTGAACTACCTAATTCTATTAGAGAAAATGTTTACTTAAGTGAAATTTTAGATAATTCAGAATTCAAAAAAAAAGATATTAAATTACCAATAACTTTAGGTAAAAATATTTCTGGAACACCTATTATAAGTGATCTAACTTCTATGCCTCATCTTCTTATTGCAGGTACTACTGGTTCAGGAAAATCTGTTTGTATTAATACTATCATTTTATCTCTTCTTTACAGACACACACCAGAAAAATGTAAATTTATTTTAATTGACCCAAAAATGTTAGAGCTCTCTACTTACGAAGGTATCCCACATTTACTTTGTCCTGTAATAACAGAAGCAAAGAAAGCTGCATCAGTTTTAGGATGGGTAGTTAAAGAAATGGAAAGTAGATATAGATTAATGACCAAAGAAGGAGTTAGAAATATTGATGGTTACAATTTAAAACATAAACTTCCAATGCCTTATATTGTTGTTGTAGTAGATGAAATGTCAGATTTAATGTTAGTTGCAGGTAAAGAAATAGAAAATTATATTCAAAAATTGTCTCAGATGGCAAGAGCAGCTGGTATTCATATTATTATGGCGACTCAAAGACCGAGTGTAGATGTAATCACTGGGACTATAAAAGCAAATTTTCCTACAAGGATTTCTTTTCAGGTTTCATCAAAAATTGACAGTCGAACTATTCTAGGTGAACAAGGAGCAGAACAGCTTTTAGGTAAAGGCGATATGCTTTTTATGTCTTCAGCTAATAGAATAGTAAGAATCCACGCTCCATTCGTATCAGATGATGAAATTGAAAAAGTGAATAATTTCATAAGATCACAAGCTGAACCTGATTATGTTGATGAAATTCTTAATTTTGCAGATGAAAAAGAAATTAACAACAAATCAAAAAATGATGGAGAAAAAGATGAGCTTTATCAGACTGCTGTAGAAATTATAAAATCTGAAGGAAAAGCCTCTACTTCTTTTTTGCAAAGAAAATTACAAATTGGATATAATAGAGCCGCAAGAATAATTGATATGATGGAAGCTGATGGTATTGTTAGTAAAGCAAATCATGTTGGTAAACGTGATGTTTTATAATGAAAAAAATTCTTTTTATTCTAGTTATATCTTTTGTTGTTACTAAAAGCTTTGCTTTTAATAAAGAA
>Ga0181568_10005559_pt1 | contig 11087 bp, 9 predicted proteins | sample 101ome_20_FD_133758 | JGI IMG/M metagenome (GOLD analysis project Ga0181568, IMG submission 133758) | Coastal salt marsh microbial communities from the Groves Creek Marsh, Skidaway Island, Georgia - 101404AT metaG (megahit assembly) | ecosystem: Environmental > Aquatic > Marine > Intertidal zone...
GTGCAAGATATTAGTTCAATTTATAACTCAGGCATTCCAGCAACATCTTACACAAATACACCAACAGTTTGGTGGAAACTAGATCAATCAGCAAATTGGGAGGCAGATACTTCAGGTAACTGGCAAATACCAGATGCAGTATCAGCATATCCACAGAGTTTTAATTTTGATGGTACAAATCAATATATCCTTAACGGAACTAAAGTAGCACCAACAGCAGGAATTACTATTTCAGCGTGGGTTAAAACTACAGTAGCAAGTGGGTTAAAGGTTATAGTATGCGAAGATAGATTTTCAACTACACCTAATAGAGATTGGGGTTTTGTTTTAAACTCAAGTAGAAAATTACAGTTTTACGTTAAAAATCCAGATGGTTCTGGTGCTAATTCACTTGACGCGAGAAGAGCTGCAGCAGATGAAATAAATGATGGTAAATGGCATCATGTGTGTGGAACCTGGGATGGAACAACAGACGTAGGTGCTGCAAAACTTTCTGTAGATGGTGACGTTGAAACATTTACAGCAACTGCGGCAGGAATAAAAAACACAGCTCCATTTCCTACAGCTATAGGAGCTACTACTGCTGGAAGTGCCTTTTGGTGGAATGGAGAAATGAGTAATATTCAAATATGGGATGCTAGTATAGGAGATGCTGAAATAGAAGCTCTTTACAATAACGGAACTCCATTAACAACAGCAATACAGAGTGCTGATTTAAAAGCATGGTGGAAGTTAGATGATACAGCATTATTTGATAATACTAATTGGAGCGTAGCAAATGAAGTATATACTTCCAATTATGAAAGTGCTTTGCGTTTTAATACTAGTGAAAGTGATTATGTTCAATTACCTACATCAACTTTTGTTTTTCCTAATGAATTTACTTTAAGTATTTGGGTTAATCCAACTGTACTCAGTAATAATCAAGTAATACTTGGAAATGGTTCAAGTTCTCAGAATTGGATAAGAATACCTAGTTCTTCTCAAATAACATTTAACTTAGCTGGAGCTTCCATAACTTTTAATGAATCTGGTTTAGGGACAAATTTCTTTGCATTAAATCGTTGGCAGCATATATTATTTGTTAGAGATAGTTCAAACAACATAACTGTATATAGAGATGGAGAAACATTTGGAGCGGTTTTAAACAACACTAATACCTTAACTATTTCTAGTATTGGGTATAGAGGCTTAATACATTACGATGGGTTAATATCTAATGTGGCTTTTTGGGATTCTGATCAAACAGCAGAAAAAGCAAATATCTATAACTCAGGAAACCCTGCTACTTCTTATACTAACACTCCAACAAGTTGGTGGAAACTTAACAACCTAACTACAGGATTGCAAGATAGTGGTTCAGGTGGTAACAACGCTACAAACAACGGAACAACGGTAGCAAATACTTTTGTAAGTACAGAGTCAGCTACAAGTGCAAACATGACAGAACAATCTCTAGTCAATAACAATGTATCTACACTAAACGGAGAAAGTTCAGGTATGACTTCAGGTAACTTAGTATTAAGTGATCTAACAAGGAATTTACCTTATGAGAATTATTCAATGGCTTTTGATGGTACTGAATATATTGAAACAGCAAGTACTTTCTCATTATTAGATGGTCAAACAAGTGCAACATTTTCAATGTGGATAAAGCCAACTGCTGTAAATATATTCCAATATTTATTCTCAATAGTTAGAAGTGCAATAAGTACAGAATTTCAAGTAGCTTGTCATTTAGATACTTTAGGAAGGATAAGAGTTTATGGTGATACTACATCTTTATATACTTATTCAAATACAGGAGTAGTAAGTGCAGGAGTATGGACACATCTTTGTATAACTTTTGATTTATCTCAACCACTTGCAGATAGAGTAGTAATTTATATTAATGGAGTTGATGAAACAGATCCTTCATTTAAAAACATGGCAATAACGCAATTTCAAACTTCAACAAGCGGGATGTCAATAGCAAAAAATCAAAATAATCATTTGCCAGAATTTGAAGGTCTGTTAAGTCAATTTTCAGTGTTTAATTCTACTCTAACTTCAACAGAAGTTTTAAAATTATATACTAATGGTTTACCTCAAGATTTAACTAACTTTACACCTCAACCTGTATCATGGTGGACTTTAGGTAAAGAAAGTTTCTGGAATGGTAGTGATTGGATAGTTAGAGATATGATTGGTAGTAATGATGGAACTTCATCAAACATGGCAGTAAGTGATTTAGTGGGAGATGCTCCAAGAAGTGAAGCCAATGGAACAGGTACAAATATGGATATACCAACAAACTTAGTAGGAAATGCAGGATTCAGTGATAAAAATGCTTATAGTATAAACATGAGTCCATCAGCACGAGTAACAGATACACCTTAAAAATAAATATAAAATGCGTACATACATAGTAATAGACATAGACACTCAGACAAGTTTAGTAGACTTTAGTCAGGTTAATACCTCAAGTGCCCAAACTATGAGAAGAAATGTAGCTAACACTGAGGCGATGATTAGTTATGATGTAACACCTTCATTTATTACAAATGGTAGGTTAACACCATTACAAACTTTAAATCACGAGGAAGCATTAGCTTTATTGGCCACTCCAGCTTGGACACCAGAAGAACCAACAGAATAATCATGAGAGACATAACTACAGAAGCTTTAATTAAAGCAATGGAAAAATTAGGCCATGTAGTCTTCAAAGGAGACTCTAAGCCTTACAATCTTAATATAGTAGGCATAAGAGCTATTAAGCCTACTACAAATAGGTTTAACGACTTAATGTGTGTGTTCTGGAAGTATGAAGGACAATGGAACATCTATAAAATGCAGTGTACTACCTTACCTGGTCTACACTGGTTAGAGAACCCAATGAACCGTAAAGGATGTGCTATTCTTAAAGAAGGACAGTATAGGTCCACGTATTCCATAGATAAACACAATGGCAAGTATTTAGCCTTGTGTCAAAGGCTAGGCGAGGTCACTGTATATCGTGACGATGACCGTGATAGAGAATATGACATGTTAGAAGGTACAGAACAAACTGGAATGTTTGGAATTAATATACATAGGGCTTCGGCCTATAAAGAACTTGAAAGAGTAGATAAAAACTCAGCAGGTTGTCAAGTGATACAAGATCCTAATGAATATAAGATTCATATGGACATTGTAGAAAAAGCTGCAGAGGTGTGGGGAAATAGTTTCACCTACACATTAATTAACCAAAAAAACTTATTATTATGAAAAAAGTTTTAGCAAAAGTTTTAGCAGTGGTTAAATCCTCATTATTTATGGCTGCATTAGCAGGCTTATGTGGTTTATTACTGTTATTAGAAGGAAACGATATGTATGGCGGTATAGCTGTAGGTGTCGGTCTAATGTTATTCCTTAAAGCCGTAAGAGGAGCTGCATGAAATATGCTATAAGCATAATAACTTTTTTATTAGTCTTTGGATGCTCTCCACAGAAGAAGCTCCAAAGGCTGATAAAAAAACACCCTGAATTAATAAAACTAGATACAATAATTGTCAGGGACACTATAATAATAGAAGACTTTGTAGTAGACACAATAACAAAGATGGAGTACCACGACAGTACTGTTGTTATTGACAACTCAAAGGTTTATTTAAAGTATTTTTATGATACAATTACAAGAGAAATCCACCACGAAGTTGAATGCCTTGGGCAGGAGATTATTACAGAGAAAATTGTACCGATTGAAAAAGTCGTTATACAAGAGCTTACCTGGTGGCAAAAGTATGGAAGCCTAGTACTCATAATAAGCTTTTTAATATTATTTCTATTATTAATAAAGAGATTTGGTAAGATACTATTATGAAAAATTTAAACTATAGAGAATTAGTAGAGAGTAAACAAAAAAAGATAAAGGAACTAATAGCTAAGGGGATTACTTCTCCTAGTAAAATTATCGAAGTTTTGTTTATTAAAGAATTAGAAAATTACAGCAAAGAATCTTTACGTAAACAACTTTCTTCATTCTTATACGAATCAGGATTATTAGCAAGAACAGAAGGAACAGATAAAATAAACTGGGAAGAAAACTTTGAACAAGGTACAGCAAGTTTTAATTACAAAGGTCTAAAGAAGCTACAGTCTGAAGAAGACATTGTTAAGTTTGCAAATATAGATACATCTATTTGGAAGGCCACTAAACAAATAGCCAATAGATGGGGAGACAATTACCAGATTAAAGTCTGGTTCGACAGAATAGAAAAAGAAGAAGAAGAAAAGAAAAAATGGGAAGAAGCTAAAGAACAACTTGTCAAACATCTAAAAGGGAGAAAAAAGATATTAAATAAAAAGAAAGTAAAGCAAACTAAGATAGGAGTAGTTCCTTTAGCAGACTTCCATATTGGAGCCTATATTAGAAACCTCATTAAAACTCCTGATTTTGACATAGATAAAATAACAGATATGTTAGATGAGGTAGCAGAAACAGTAAACGCTCTTGACTATTCAGAAGTACATGTAGCATTACTAGGTGACTTTATAGAATCTTTCACGGGTACTAATCATCCTGGAACCTGGAAAGAGCTAATGATAAAAGGATACGGTGGAAATATAATAATCTCTGCTTATGAGATACTAGAAAATTTTCTATCAAAGATAGATAATATTACGAAAGTATATATGGTATCAGGAAACCATGATAGAATAACTAGTAGCAATAAGGAGGATCAGAAAGGTGAAGTAGTAGAAGTACTAGCTTATTTTTTAGATAAGCACACAAATCTAGAGATTACCTATAACCCTATAATAGTTTCTAACGTTATTGACAATATATGTTATCTGTTTACTCATGGGCACCATAACTTTACAAAGAAGTCCATAGAACATATAATATGGAAATACGGAAAACAAGGATATTTTAATCTTGTATTGCAAGGACATTGGCATTCAAGAAAAAAGAAAGAACCAGTTACTAACATGCAAACGGTATATTCAGATTCAGGAGACTATAGAGGCATCACTTGTCCTAGTCTGTTTACAGGAAACTTCTACTCAGAGACAGGAGGTTGGACATCAACACCTGGCTTCCTGATAATACAGAACAGACATAATAGCCCTGCAGTTTTCGATATACCCTTAAATTAACTATATTTGTAAGATGCTCCCACTTATAGACCTACATAGCCAACTAGACGAAGCGTTAAACACTAACTCTTCTGATTCTGTATTCGATGATTTATACTACACAGACCTTATCAACGAACAGAGAGCACTATGGCTTAGAAACGAGTATAATAAGTCTAGAACTATAGACCCTAACATACAACAAGAAATAGGATGTTTGGAGATGGAACTTGTAGACGCACATGTATGCTGTGACTTATCTATTCCATTACACTGTAAGATACTTAGAAGTAAGAAACAAATACCTAACACAATAGAGCTCTACTTTAGAAAAGGTATTACTTCTGTAGGTCCTGTGGACATTACAAAGAAGAGATTTACAATGATAGACTACAATAGAGTGCCCTACGCAGGAAACGGTAGGACTACTCAGAAGTCTGTATATACATTCCTGTATGATAACTACGTATATGTTATTAGTAAGGACCCTGGAATAAAGATTTTAAAATTTATTAATGTACGAGGCATATTCGAAGACCCTTCTAAATTAGGAGAGTTTACAGATTGTTCTGGCCAAGCATGCTGGAGCCCGTACGATATATATCCTCTTAACCAATGGATGTGGGCATATATCAAACCTCAGATTGTACAACAACTACTCCAAAAGCAGCAAATCCCACAAGATGGTGAGAATGATGCTAAGGATACTAAAACAGATTTAGGTGGAGGAGCAAAGAAGTAATACATATTTAAAAAGAGGAAAAGGAAAAACCAATGGAGATATATACAAAAGGCATTTCTTTTCTTTCTATAACAAAAAAGCTAAGCATCCTAAAGTAGATAGGAAGACTTATGATGCTTTCTTAAAACAATTGCTCAAAGCTTATAGCGAAGCTATTGTAAAAGAGAATATGTCATTAAAGCTAGGATGTTTAGGATATGTTAGAGTACAAGCTAAAAAGCTTAAATTCTTCAACAAAGAAGGAAAAAGACAAAAGTCTTTAAAAGTAGATTGGGAAAAGACATGGAAATACTGGGAGGATACTTATAAAGATTTAACAAGAGATGAAATAGTAGCATTAAAAAACAAGAAAGTTATTTATTTTTTAAACAATCATACAAACCAAGAATTTTACAAACACCATTGGGATACTCTAACCTCAACTGTTAAGTACCATAGGTTCTATAACTTTAGTCCTTCTAGAAGATACTCTAGAATGATTGCTGAGGTAGTGAAGGATCCCAATAGAAAAACTTTTTATTATGGATGAATTTATGGAAGAAACAGATTCTAATGGAACCACTATGTGGACCAAGAAAGTAGAAAACGAAGATGGAAGCTATACTTGTACTAAAGTAGAAAAGGTTTCCAATGGTTTTATTAAATGTGTAGAAAAGTCCTATAAAGATGGAGATAAGTGGGAATATGAAAGCACAAAAAGCATTCATGAAAGTAATCCTATGGAAGAACCATCTATGATAGAGAAGCTTGCACAATACTTAAAAGATTAAACAATGTACTCAGGAAATACAGTCTCATATAAAACAGTTGTAGATAAGGTATTCAGAGACTTCGGATTCAAGTATGATATCAATGATGAAGAAGTTTTAGAATGGCTCGCTGAATTTATGGCCCATACCAATGCTGGTGTAGTTATGGAGGATAAAGTTTGCTACCTAGACATTTGTGACGGTAGAGCAGACTTACCCAATGACCTCTATAAAATAAAACAAACTGCTCAAGTAGAAGGAGCAAAGGATACAGAAGACGCAGCATGCGGTAGAGGAACCCTTATTCCTATGAGATGGTCGACTGATAATTTCCATTTACGCTACCACAAAGATGATAGAGACTACACTACTCAATCTAGAAACACTTATACTGTTGGCCAAGGATTTATATTCCCTTCTTTCAGTAAAGGTATGGTAGCAATATCTTATGAAGCTATACCAACAGATGATTGTGGCTACCCTACTATTCCTGCAGAACAACAATGGTTAGAAGCAGGAGCCCACTACATCGCTCATAAAATAGCTAGAAAACTTTGGATAAGAAACGAAATAGCTGGAGACAAGTATCAGATTATAGAAAGAGATAGAGACTGGTACTTTGCACAAGCTGTAAACTATGCTAGACAACCTAACGGTGTTGATGAAGCAGAGGTCTACAAGAACATAATGGTAAGGACTATTCCTACTATACAAGACCATGCTTCTTTCTTTGCTAACATGCAGATACCTGAACAGCGTAAGTTTAGACTAAAAGCTGACGGTAGTCCTATCTACCAGCAAACTGCGAAGAGTTTCCAAAGCAGCAATAACTTAGCTTCTAATAATCCAAACGTACTTCCTGTAATTGTAACAGGCAATGCCACTGCTATTACTGCCACTACTGCCTCAGTAACTAGCCAGGTAACTTCATATGGTTCTACTTCTATCACTAATCACGGCCATTGCTGGAACACTACAGGAAACCCTACTACATCTGACTCAGTTAGTGGTTTAGGTACACTATCTGCACCAGGAGCATTTACAAGCAACTTAGCAGCTCTAGTATCAGGAACTACTTATTATGTAAGAGCCTTTACTACTACAGCAACAGGAACTAGTTACGGTAATCAAACAACATTTACTACTCTTTAATGCAACAACATATAAACACATATGGAGGATTAAACCAGGATGCTGCATATGATAGCATACCTAACCAACAGTATATAGATGCTAAAGACATTAGGATAACTACTAGTGACGGAGAATCTAATGGTGCTTTCACAAACATAGAAGGAAACTCTCAGTCTTTTACTATTGACCAAGCAGGAGCTACAGGAACTAAAGAAATAATAGGAGTATGTACTATTAGAAATATAGTAGTTTTATTTTGTGCAGATGATTCTAATACAAATGGTTGGATATACTACATAACGTATGATGAGAAAACTAGAAACATAACTACTAGTACTGGGAATCCTGTTTTAGCATACTTTAATGCAGGATTAAACTTTAGTAAGAATAATCCTATAGAGGCAGAAGGAAGATACGAGAACGACGATACGCAAAGAATTTACTGGACAGACTACAATAACTTTCTTCGTTCTTTAAATATAGCTCAGCCAATAAATGATCCATTATCTCCTTTAACAACTCCTTTAGGAAGTGTGGACATATTTCCAAGTGTAGATTATACTCAGCCTTTAATAATAAACACAACTTCAGGAGGTACTTTACTTACAGGTATGTATCAATTTGCTTATAGGCTAATAACTGAAGATGGTAAACAAACTTTAATATCTCCTCCTAGTAACATCTTTCATTTAGTTTCTGATAGTGAAGCAACACAGCTTAGCGATAACTATATGGGAGACCCATTAAGTACTAACACTAATAAAAGTATAGTACTAACTGTGGATGTATCATCGTATCTGACAAACTTTCAAAAAATAGAACTAGTAGCTTTATTTTATGAAACACTAACAGGTACGGCAGAAATAAGCAGCGTAGAAACAATTAATCTAGATGCTTCAGGAACACAAACATTTACCTACACAGGAGCAGAAAATACAATTAGTACTTTAACAAGTGAAGAGTTTGGAATAAAGCAATACCCTTTTAAAACTGTAAAAACCCTAGTACCCAAAGATAACTCTTTAGTAGTAGCTAATATAAAGTCAAGTAGTTTTAGTGTTTTAGACTTACTAGAACCTGGGGAAACTTTAGACCTTCATACTTATAGATATAATAGCTCATCAGCAAAACCTACTGGAAGTACTGAGAATACTGAGTTTAATTTACAGTACAATCTAGATAGACATTGGGAAGGCCTATGGCATGAGAACGAACAGTACAAGTACCAAGCTAATGGTACTACTTTAGGAGGACAATCTGATGGAGCTACTCCAAACTTAAAATATAAGTTTACTATCAATAGACAAAGAATAGATGGTCTAAACTCTCCTAACTATTCTTCATTAATCAATGGAGCAACTGAAACTATTACTTTAAATGATGGATACAGTCATCCTAATAATAGCTTTACCTCACATGCATCTCCTTACAAAAGTGGTTTAGTAAGAGGATATAAAAGAGGAGAAACATATCGTTTTGGTGTTATATTCTACAATAAAAAAGGAGAAGCTTCTTTTGTAGAATACATAGGAGATATTAAGTTCCCTGATATTTCTGACGTAGATGATAGTACTACTGTTGTAGCTAATCAAGAAGGCGGTGCTGTTAATCTAGACTACTTTCCTATTGCTGTAGATGGTAATAGATTAGGTAGTGTTAGTCCTCATTATACATATGGATGTGACTTAGGTATAGAGATAACACTAGATTTTACAACTTGTCCTACATTATTAAATAAAATAGAGTCCTATCAAATAGTAAGAGTTCCTAGAACTAATAATGATAAAAGAAGGATATCTACAGGAATATTAAAAAGTTATAGTGTTTTCCCTATAGGAGAACAAAACAATTCTGATGGTTATGAATTTAGAGTATCCAACCAGGACAATGTTTTACATTTAAATCACTACACGCAATCAGTAATTAACGGTGCATGGAATAGTCTTAACAATGAATATAACTTAGAGTTTACAGCCAGTGGAGGTGCTGAAGGATTTGAAATTAGAGAAGTATATCTACAATACCACTCACCTGAAATATCTTATAATTTTAATAGAGATAATTTTTCAGGAAATATAGGAGTTTTAATTACAGGTGCTTATGACCAGTTTAGTCGAACAGATGTATCAGGAGGACCTTATTGGGGAGTAACTAGTTACAGTGAGGCTCCTAATCCTGGATTTGAAGATATAGGAGGTACTGTTTTTCAAGACTTAGGAGATGAGCTAAGTGACATGTATGGTAAATGTAGAGAAACAACTCCTATCGCAAAAACTGCTTTAGGAGTTTATGATGGAATCAGTAACCCAGTATCATACAGAGGAATAGAATATTTTAAATTTATAGATGAAAAAGAATTTACATCACAAGCTCCTTTAAATCCAGTAGTTAATGCTTCAGGAGGTACTGGAGAAAATACTGCATTAAGAACATATGGACCACTAGTAGATGTACAAAATTCTCCAAGCTTAAACTTCTTAAGAAATGTAGTAGTAGATGTTGATGACCCTGGAGCTACTCTAGGTGGCTCACGCTTAAACTGGCCAGCAGGAGGAACTGGAGCACCTGCTGAAAGACCTTTATTATCTAGAAATGCATCAGGATTAATTATCACTACTACCAATTTTCAAAATGATCCTTACACAGGAGTGGGTACTTCATTAGCAAGCTCAAGACCTGGTTTTGATGTTACTGCTTCTCCTAGTACTGTTACTCCTGCTATAGGTTACGTACAACCTGCTGTTCCTATTACAAATACTCCTGTTCCAGCAGTAGACTATTTATGGCAAGCTCCTGTAGCTGATATAATAGCATACAAAAGAGAAATATACGGAGGCTACTCACAATCAGCATTAGAAGCAAATATATTTTTACCGTGCTCTCCTGTTATAGATAAAAGCAATATCGCCAATGTAGAAATATTTGGTGGAGATACTTTTGTAACTATGTTTAATTTTAGAGAAGTATCACCATTAATAAACCCATATCCTTTTACTGGTGCAGATGCTAGTATGCAATTTAGAAGACAACGTAGTATAACAAGAAATCTTCCTATAGAAACTCAGGTAAATGTAGACCTTGCATATGGTACTACATCAAAAACAAAAGGAGAAAACTATTATGTAGACGGTGGTAAAGATTTTGTAAGACAGTATCTCCTACAAGAAGAAGATAATTTAAGTAATGCAGGAGGCTCTGGTACAAATGCAAAAGTTCTTAATGCTTATAAAGATGCTTACAATAATGTATACTCTGCAGAAGGAGACGCTTCAGGTTTAGGATTCTTCGTAAAGCCTGATACTATTCCTGCAGGCTTAACAGAAGTAGTTAACGATATTAGAGGCTACCTATCAGATGTAAAAATA
>Ga0181568_10005561_pt1 | contig 11085 bp, 10 predicted proteins | sample 101ome_20_FD_133758 | JGI IMG/M metagenome (GOLD analysis project Ga0181568, IMG submission 133758) | Coastal salt marsh microbial communities from the Groves Creek Marsh, Skidaway Island, Georgia - 101404AT metaG (megahit assembly) | ecosystem: Environmental > Aquatic > Marine > Intertidal...
CTCTATGACCGAAGCACCGCCACCGCCAGCCGCGTCAAAGTCATCGGTGTATTCACCTTCAATATCATCGCCGGGCTCGACCTCGAAGTCACCGCCGGCCGTGGCAGAGACGCCGTAGATCGTGGTGACTGTGGCGGTAAAAACACCCGTGTTATTGCCCGTTTCCGTCAGCGTTACCGACTGCGATTCCTTGACCGACCCGCCGCTGGTCTTGCTGCGCACCGTTACGCTAACCGACTGCGCCGAAGCGGCATCCGTATCGAGATCGGCATCGGACAACGTCACCGTTACGTCCCTGCTCGGCTTAACGGGATCGGGGCTGAGCGTCAGCACGCCCGTGTCGCCGGCCAGCTTGACTGAACCGCTGGTGATGGAAACGGCCGACTCGTTCAGGTCGGCCAGAGACAGCAGCAGCGGCGAAGAAGTAGGAGACGATACAGAAGCCGCTTGGAACGTAATAGTGAACAGCGCGGACGTGCCCGAGGCAGGCAGCGCCGACCCGAGCGAAGCGGCCGAAATGCGCAGTTCCTTAGTGGTGCCGGAAATCGGAACAACGTTCTGCTCCATAATCCAGCCGTCCGTAGCAAAGCCCGACTGCTGGATCGCCGAACTACCCGACCCGAACACCTCTATGACGCTGCTGTCAAACTGCAGCGTAACGTCGACACCGACAATACCGCTGCCAGCATCCGTTACGCTTACGGGGACAGCTCCGGTTTGGCCCTGTTGTATAATGAAGTCCGTCGGAACGGAAATGGTGGCCGCATCTGCGTGCACACTTAAGAAGGAAAGTGCAAATGCAATGACGCCGTAAAGGCTTGTCCTGATGCGCGTACCGGCCAGCAGTTTCATGGTGTTCTCCTGTGAATCAAAACCATTAGTTATCTGATATGGGAATAATTTACTCCTAAAGAAAAGATTTCTCAACTATTTTTTTAAATAAAGTGTAAAAAGTATAAGTTTTTTTGAGAGATCTTTTTATTAAGACAAGTTTTTTTATTCAAAGGCAATTTATCTATTTACATTTTTACCTTTTTTTTTTAGATTCCGCTCCGTGCTTAAATGCATTTCGTGCTTTCTCATTCAAATGGACCGCTTTATGACGCAAATTACCGATCCATCTGCCCAAGGCGAAAGATCCCCCATATCCATACTGGTAGTGGACAACGATGTCCTTTATTTACAGTACTTTGAGCGCGTCTTCGAACGTCCTCACATCCGCATTCAAACGGCGACGAATGGAGCGACGGCGTTGCAGCGCGCGCACGAGGAGTTCGACGTAATCCTAATGGATGTGCTAATGCCTGACATGAACGGGCTAGTGTGCTTTGAAAAGCTGCGTCAGCAGGGCTGTTCTTCCGCTGTTATTATCGTCACAGGCAGCCGAAGTCTGCAGGTCGCAGTGGATGCTATGAAACTGGGCGTAGCTGACTTCGTAACCAAGCCCTTTGAGGTGGAAAAGCTCATCGCCAAGATCGAGGCTGTAGCCTATGCCGATGAGGAAGAGGACGATGGCAGCTCCGAGCGGCGCAAGAGCAGAGAGCGGCGCGGCCGCGATCGCCGGGCAGGTGACCGACGCACGAGTGGAGTGGGGGACCGCCGCATGGGCGATCGCCGGGCGGGCGACCGGCGCGTAGGTATTGAACGGCGCACCCGGCACGACGATCCGGTCATAACTTACATAAGGCAGAACGCACCCTCTATCGGTAGTCGACGCGACGTGGCCAGTGCGATGGGGTTAGAGGTAGACCAGGTTTCGGCCCGCGTCCAGATGTCTACGGGTCAGTCGTTTCGCCAGCTGCTCAACGAGTGCCGACTGAAAACAGCTCGGCGCCTGCTCACAGAAACCGATATCGAGATCGCACTCGTCGCAGAAAAGACCGGCTTTGCCACTGTGCAACATTTTAGCCGTGTCTTCAGCACGCTCAACGGCATTTCTCCCCGCAAGTACCGCCAGGAAAGTCGTCGGGGCAACGTCGCCGTTTAGGCACCGCGAGGAAACGCAGAGATCCATGGAAGAAACACAGGCCTACCCAGCAAACCGCCGCGCCGTGCTCGTCGTCGATGACGACGATCTCTTTTTGCAGTACTGCAAACGCGTTTTAAACGACAGCGGCATGTCGGTCGACTTAGCCAGCGATGGCCTACAGGCCCTAGAAAAGGCCCAGACCGCCTCATACGACATTATCTTGCTCGATGTTTCCATGCCCTATATGAACGGCATAGAGTGCCTACAGCGCCTGGAAAGAACGGACAGCAAAGCGCTGGTCATTATGGTCACTGGAGGGGGAGACGTGTCGACCGCTGTCGAGGCGATGAAACTGGGTGCCGTGGACTACGTGCAAAAGCCCTTTGGTCCCGACAGCCTGCGTAGTCGCATCGAAGAAGCACTGGAGAAAAAGAAGAACGCACAGGGCAAAGAACAAGAGACGCTGTCACGCGAACCCGTCGTCGCCTACATACAGCAGAATGCGACGCGGATCAACTCGCGAAAAGATGTAGCAGAAGCACTCGGTCTAAGTCTAGATCAGGTCTCGTCGCGCATACAAACGTCCACGGGCCAGTCGTTTCGTCAGCTGCTGCACGTCTTCCGCCTAAAGCGGGCCATGCGCCTGCTAGAGACGACGGAGATGGATATCGCCAGCATTGCCGAGGATACCGGCTTTGCCACCGTACAGCACTTCAGCCGCGTTTTTAGCGGAGCCGAAGGGCTCTCTCCGCGCAAGTACCGCCAGCAGAGCCGCCTCGATCCGCCGCCGTCCGAGTAAAACTCACTCAAACTGCTCTTTGAAGCGAGCAAACTCCTCGCGCAGCGCGACCAGTTCGCTCGCCAGTTCCCGCACCCTTTCCTCTAGGGCTGCGATACGTTCGTTCTCGGCGCGCACTTCTACCGCAGCCGCGTCGACGGGACCGCCTTCATCCTCTTGCTCATCCTCTTGCGGCTGGCCCATCAACAGATGTGCATAACGCGACTCTTTGCGGCCGGGCTGGCGTGCCAGCTGTGCTACAAGAGGTCCCTCGGCGCGTTCCGCTAGCGCCGACAGCACGGCCTCAACTTCAGACAGATCGGCAAACTCGTGCAGGCGCCCGCTGCGGCCGCGTATTTCACCGACCGTCTGCGGGCCCCTCAGCATAAGGACGCACAGCGCAGCCACCTGCGGACGGGTTAGACCGAGTTTCTCGTCAAACAGATGATAGTGTTTGGGCACGCGCATATCCATGCCCGACACCTGGCGCGCCAATCCCTTGTCGCGCAGGCTCTCTAGTGCGCGCACGACGGTCTTCTCGTCAAAGTCAACTACGGGATAGCGGTTGGATTTCTGGTTACAGGCCGTCGTCAAGCTATTGAGCGTTAGGGGATAGTACTCGGGCGTGGTGATTTCCTTTTCCACTAGTGCGCCCAGCACGCGCACTTCCACGGCATTCAGCAGCGGTTCCATATCATTCCTCTTCCGACCACAAGGCAAAGTGGTAAAAGCGATTGATTCCCTCGCAGCCCGTAACACCGGCGTAGAGTCGATCCGGCAGCGCCAACGCCACGCCGAAAGCGTGTCCTGCGCAGCGCACAACCAACTGCGCACCCGCGCGCTCGACTTCGAGCACGTAGCGCCGGCCGACAGCCGCCCTAAAGCGCGCCCAAGCGGCGCGATGCCAATAAGGCCCGCGTTCGGCGCTCCACTGGTGGTGCCAAACGTTGATACCTTCATCAAAAAGGACCACTTCGATGTGTTCGCGGTACTCGAGCTGGCCGGCGGCGTTCTGCACCGGCTCGGGCGCTAGAACGACCAGAGGCGCCATGCGCTGGTCAAAAGACATCTCTGCGCGCACCCGCAGGGCCGTTTGGGGCAGCCGATAGAGCATACTCACATACGTCTCCCCGCAGCGAGCGCCCTGCAGTTCGGACAGCGAGGCGTCAACCGGCACGCGATTGCGAATGTGATCGGATTCCTGCAGCCACGCCCCCTCCCAAGCCCAGCGGGGACTCTTGACCAGCAGCCAGTCGGTCGCTTGCCACTGTCCAGCGGCGAACGAACACGCATACGTCGGGTCCGCCATCACGTGTCCGCGCCGTCGCCGTGCTGCAACACGTTGAGGTCGGGTAGTTTCTCAAAGAGCACGCCGAGCACCTCCTGCACGGAGGAGTTATCCATGGGACAGACCAAATCGGCCGACGCTTGGGCGGGCGCGAGCGCGTCTATAAGGAAGCGCAGCTGATCAAAGTGCGTCAGTGGTTGAGGCACGTGTGGATGGCTGCGCGGCCCGCGCTCGCTGATTTGCTGGCGCACTTCCCAGTACATCGTTGACGGAGAGAGCGATAAGTATATCAACGCAGCGCTTTCCCTCAGCTGCCGCCGATTTTCTTCCCGAGCCAGCGTACCTTCACTGACGATGATCAACCCGCGCGGCTGCGCGGCCAGCGCCCGGTTCAGATATTCAAACTCTTTGCGCCGCAGTTCTTCCTCGCCGTCTTCCCGTACGAAATCCCACAGCGACTGCCCGACCTGGTGCTCGATCCAGCGGTCCAAGTCTATGAGCGTCAACCCGGTGAGTGTCGCCAAGTGATGACCCACCTCGCGATAGGGCGCCCCGGGCACACCACCCAGCGCTAGAGGACGTGCCAGCTGCACGGTGGGATGGTAGTCGTAGTAGCTGCTGTCTGACATATTCATAAAATTTAACCGATCCGTCGCGTTTGTAACAATCACACCGTATTTTGTGCCGCGCATGAACGACTCTACACGACAAGCAAACCTGCAGTGGCTGCGGTGCGACCTGCACAACCACTGTGAAGACCACGACCTAATCGAGGCGTATGTAGGCCGCGCTGCCGAATGCCTTGACGTGGTCGCCCTGAGCAATCACGCGCAGAAACCCATCTTCTTTGAACAACACCGGATGATAGAACGGGTGCGGCAGCTCTTACCAGAGCAGCTCGTGCTATTCGGCATGGAGTGGAATGCCCCGCTCGGCGTGCACGCCAACCTGCTCTTCCCACCCGGCCCGAAAGAAGCCGAAAACGCCTATGCCTTTGCTCGCGCCTACGACCGGCTCGGCTCGGGCCGACAGCCTGTCCCAGAGGAATCACTGGCCGCGCTGGCCGAATTACCTGCCGACCAGCGACCGGTGCTATTTTTCAACCATCCGGCCAACGGCCAGTGGACCGGCGAAACCATTGCCCGATACCTCGAAGCCGACCGCGGCCGCGTCATTGCCGGCATCGAGGCGGTGCACGGTCACCAGCTACACGCCAAAATAGCCGCACTCGATCCGTTCACCTATGCAGGTAGCGCCGTTGGCGGCCTGTGCGACGGTGTCTACGCGGGCCAGCGGTCCTTCGCTCTGCTGGCGCACTCTGATTTCCACGTGCACAAAATGAGCTATCAGCCAGACTATACGCTCGGTGCGTTCAACCATTCCCTCGTCGGCGTGCCGTCGGGGCGTTGGGGTGCAACCGAACTGTTTTCAGCCCTGCGCAGCGGGCGCACCTGCGCAGCGCAGGGCCACTGGTTGGATCTGCGCGCCTTCCATTTAGACAGCGCGCGCATCGGCGACACGTGGCGCGGTGGGCCTAGGCGCGGGTGGATCGAATTAGCGGCCGAAGAGGACCTTGAACACGTAGAGCTCATCGGTCAACTGGACGGCGATCGAGCGCCCGCCGTGTTGCGCGAACTAGGGCCCCTAAAATCCGGCTTGCACCGGTATCCATTTGAGGTGCCCGCCGACGCGCGCGGATTTGTTCGCCTGCGCGTCGCAGCGGCCAGCCGTCGTCGGCCACACCCCGGCCCAGACGGCATCAAGCTCTTTCAGACAGCAGCTATTCTACTGGCACCTTAGCATGACTCGGGGCGACGCAGTTCCACTAGCGTCGCTCCCCAACTCCCTTCGCCCATGCCGCCGAGCCGATAGGAATCTACTTCCTCCAGCCGGTCGAGCAGCGCGTGCACGGATCGCCGCAAGGCGCCTGTCCCCTTGCCGTGTACCACGCGCACCTGGTAGAGGCCGCGTTCCTGACAGGCTTGGAAGTAATCGGGCAGCAGCGTCTTTACATCGCGCGGGTGGAAGGTATGTAAGTCGAGCGTACCGTCGATCGGCATTTCCACCGCCTCCGGCTCAGCAAATTCCTCTCTATCTGTCATGTGCGAGAACATATCGGCGCTCTAGCCCCTGCACAATCCTAGCGCGTATGCCGCTTGATAGCAGACCACCCAACGGCCTCGAGCAACGTGGGCGCATCGCCGCGCGCGACCTGAATATAAAAATCCGACACGGCGAACACCGGCGCGTTGATTCCATCCGATGCCGTTAGGTAGAGATAGTAGCGGCCCGGCAACACCTTGGTCGCCGGCGCAAACCCCCTGTTCCGTAGGGCGAGCGGCGTATCGTCCCACACGTAGGTCTGCGCGTCTTCGGGCCCCTGGCTCTCCAGCAAATCTCTCTCGCCCACTTCTAGCAGCGCGTCTTGTTGGTCGGCAATCTTTGTGGCGAAGACGCGGATGTCCCCAACCGAAGACAGGCGCTCGTCGGGATAGAAATACAGCGCGTAGCGCAGCTGTCCGTCCACGTCATCATCCGCGTCGTAGAGCACGTAGGTAATCGTAGTTTGATCGGCGACAAAAGGCGTGGCGCGGACGAGTTGGACGCGCGGAGGCGCATTTTCCTGTCCCTGAGCACTGCCCGTCCACAGCGGCAGAGTGATCAAAGCATACAGCATACTGCAAACAACCCGTGCCGTGCCCGACGAACGGTTCGACCGACCGCGCCGCGCTGGCCTGCGATACGTCATATCGTATAATCCTCCTGTGATGCCGATGCGCCATAGACCTGCACTGGACGGTTGGATAATCCCGTTTAGGTTTATACGCTCACTTAAGATTCACTAATGCACACCGCCTGCAGACGAGCCGTTGCGCACCGGCTCCGTTTGCCCTTAGGAAGACGCAATGCGCTTTGCTCTACTACTCTGCTGTATCCTAACGTCCACCCACCTCGTGGCCGAGGACTATCCAGCGGGCACGTTCAAACTCACGCCGCGGATCGACTTAGACCTGCAGCCCGTGAACGTGGACCAGCTGCCCGAGCGCACCTTAAACCTGCCCACCGGATTCAAGGTGAGCTTTTTCAGCGGCCAGGTAAACCACCCGCGCTTTATGGCCTTCGATGAAAACGACGTGCTGCACGTGGGCAATTTTAATACCCAGCGCAGCGGCTACTGGTACAAAGGCCCTTGGCGCGACGCGACGGTGTTGGCCATGCCAGACGTCGACCGCGATGGACGGGCCGACCGCGTCTATGTCGCTGCCGACGATCTGCAGCTGCCGCACAGCGTCGCCTTTTACAAGGGCCACCTCTACGTGGCCGACCACGACGTAATTTACAAAATGACAGACGGCAACGGCGACGGCTACTACGAGGAGCGCGAAGAGTGGATCCGCGTGCCCGGCGTTATGAATCGCCCCTCCGAACACGTGACGCACACGCTCGTATTCGACGAAGCGAACGAGAAGCTCTATCTGCACGTGGGCTCCGGCTGCGATCTGTGCCGCGAAGACGATCCCGAGCGCGCCACTATCCTGCAGTTCAACGCCGACGGCACCGGTCGACGTATCTACGCCAGCGGGCTACGCAACGCCGTAGGCATGGATCTACACCCTCTGACCGGCCAGCTCTGGGCTAGTGGCAACGGCCACGATCGCGAGGGACGCAGCCTCCCGCCCGAGTGGGTTAGCATCATCCATCCCGACACATTTCACGGCTGGCCGCTAGCCTATGCCTATCGCAGCTGGGTTGATTTCACCGACCCGCAGTACGCCCGAGAAATGCTGCCCATCACAGCTCAAGACAGCGCCCTGGTCGAGCAAGTGCAACGACCCACGGCGCTCATGGATGCGCATCTGGGGCCGATGGGACTGCACTTTTACACTCATGATCAATTTCCCGCACGCTACCAAAATGGCGCCTTTGTCGCTCTGCACTCCGGCGCGGGCAGCAGCTTTGATCCCGGATACAAGGTCTCGGTGCTCTTTAGCGATCCCGACGGACGCCGCGCGCGCATCGCCGATTTTATGACGGGCTTCCGACCCGACCCAGAGGACAGCTATTACTGGGCGCAACCTATGGGCGTGGCGACCGATAGCCAAGGCTATTTGTATATCAGCAGCGATCTGGTGACTCCCGGCATCTTTCGCGTCGAGTACGACCCACAGTAGGGCAGGACGTAGAGCCATTCTGCCCGTGGAAAACGCATATCTTTCCGCGTTTGTTCTATCTGTCCAGCCGTTGGTTTTTCACCTAACCTGACCGGCTGCAGGAGCGTCTTTTGTGGGAGGACCGCGCGCATCTTTGCGCTCCGTGCGGCTCGATCGCACAATGGCCGATTACCGCACGCTCTAGGTCACCACGCCACAGAGAGAAGAAGGCACGCGCTATGAAAAAGTGGATCGCGCCGCTCGCAGTTGCTCTCATCAGTACGGCCTTGGGGGATTCACCCGCCGCCGCACAGGAGGACTATCCGCCCGGCGAAGTGCGCCTAGCGCCCAAGGTAGACCTCCACCTGCAGCCCGTGCCCATTGAGGGGCTACCGGGGCGCACGCTTAACCTGCCGCCCGGTTTTAAGATCAAAGTCTTTTCGAATCGGGTAAACAAGGCGCGCTTTATGGCCTTTGACGACAACGGTGTCCTGCATTTGGCCAACATGCACACGCGCGGCACCAACCAGTGGTCGCCCGATCCGGGGCGCACTAGCGAAGTCTTAGCCTTTCTAGATCCCGACGGCGACGGCACCGCCGATAGCGTCTACGTTGCGGCCAATAACTTCCTCTGGCCGCACAGCATCGCCTTTTATAAGGGCCACCTCTACGTGGCCGACCACGACGTGATCTACAAAATGACCGATGGGGACGGCGACGGCTTTTACGAAGGACGCGAGGAGTGGATTCGCGTGCCCGGCATTATGGGCCGCCCTTCTGAGCACATTACGCACAGCCTCGTATTCGACGAGAAAAACGAGAAGCTGTACTTCCAGGTGGGCTCCGGCTGTGACCTGTGCCGCGAGGACGATCCCGAGCGCGCCACCATCCTGCAGTTTAACGCCGACGGTGCCGGCCGACGCATTTACGCCAGTGGACTGCGCAACGCCATCGGCATAGATCTGCATCCCATCACCGGCCAGGTTTGGGCCGCCGGCAACGGCCACGATCGCGAGGGGGCTTCGCTGCCGCCGGAGTGGATCAACATCATTCCCGAAAACTCTTTTCACGGCTGGCCGCTAGCCTTTGGCTATCAGAAATGGGTCGACTTCTCCATTTCGCAGTACAAGGACGAAATATTTCCCATCACCGCCCAGGACAGTGCACTGGTGGCCAGCGTTCGTCGGCCCGTCGCTCTGGTGCCGGCTCACCTAGCGCCGATGGCGCTGCATTTCTATACGCACGACCAATTTCCAGCGCAGTATAAAAATACCGCCTTCGTAGCTTTCCGCGCCGGCGTCCTCGGCAACGATCCTGGCTATAAGGTTTCGGTCGTATTCAGCGAGCCCGATGGATCCAACGCGCGCGTCGGCGACTTTGTCACCGGATTTCGACCCAATCCCAGCACCAACGAGTTTTGGGGCACCCCCGTTGGCCTAATCACCGACGACCGGGGTTTTCTCTATCTGACCAGCGATCGCTTTACCCAGGCAATTTTTCGCATTGAAGCCAGCTCCCTACAGGGCCTGTGGGAAAATCCGCCAGCTGAGAGCCTGCTGACGGGAACAACCCTGCGCATCAACTCGACGGTGCGCATCGTGCGCCGGCCCGATGCAGGCCAACCCGTGCGCGCCGTCGCCGACTTGAGCGCCTTTGGCGGGCCAACCGAGTTTCCGCTCGAGCGCGTGGACGATGTGACCTACCGCCTGCAGACCGACGTGCCCACGGGTGCGGAAAACGGACGCAAAGACATCACCATTGTGCTCGAACAGGCCGGCGAACGCAACCAGTTGGTGCGGTCCATCGTCGTGCTACCCGAAAGCGACCGCATCGTGTACGACGACCAGCTGCGTTGGAATCAGAGCGTTCTATTCAGCGCCGAGTTAGACGAAGCGCAGGCAGATACGACCTTTACCGGCGACAGCGCACTGCGCGTAGCGGCCACCGGCTTCACGATCGAGTGGACGCCGCAGACGCCGATCGACCCGGCCGGTTATACTGCCCTGCGCTTTGCCGTGCACCCCGGAGAAACAAGCGCTGGATTCCGCCCCTCGTTCTCGGTAACGGCAAACGGACAGACAAACCAGCTGCTCAGCGTCCTTGACCAATTGGATCTAGAAAACAGGAGCTGGCAGGTCGTCGAAGTGCCCCTCGACCGGCTTCCCCTCAACGGATCCATAGAGTCGCTGCGCTTTGTCGGCAGTCTGCGCGGCACGTTCTACATAGACGACGTGCGGCTGGTAGCCGACCGGCCAGTGGTCGAACCTACCGCCGTCGAAGAAACCGGCGAAATGGCTACGCCCGTCGACTTCGTTCTAGAGGCGAACTATCCCAATCCGTTTAATGCGAGCACTACGCTGCGCTATCGTCTAAATACAGCCGGACCCGTGCGGCTGGACATCTACAGCCTCAGCGGACAGAAGGTGCGCACGCTCGTTGACGATACACAGCAGGCGGGTGCCTACAGCGTCGCGTGGAACGGCGAGGACGCCAGCGGACGCAGCGTAGCTAGCGGCGTCTACCTGGCCTGCCTGGAGGGACCGGGCGCGACCCAAGTACACAAGATGCTCTTGTTGAAGTAGGCCAACCCGTGCATTTTCCTACGCGTTTACACTACGTTATCGCGTAGGGAGCCCGTTGCTGGGGAGCGCACAGCACGCACTCCCCAGCAACGGACCAAACCATGCAGCAGCTCAACTTTCCCCACACCTATACTTTCACAACGCGCACGGTCGACGACCGACGCGAAATACTTGATCCGCTGCGCCGACAGTACGTCGCCCTGACGCCTGAAGAGTGGGTGCGGCAAAACCTGATTCAGTTTCTGGTGCAGGATATGGGCTATCCGCGCGGACTGATGGCCGTCGAAAAGTATCTGCGCGTCCACGGCCAAGCCCAC
>Ga0181568_10005562_pt1 | contig 11085 bp, 13 predicted proteins | sample 101ome_20_FD_133758 | JGI IMG/M metagenome (GOLD analysis project Ga0181568, IMG submission 133758) | Coastal salt marsh microbial communities from the Groves Creek Marsh, Skidaway Island, Georgia - 101404AT metaG (megahit assembly) | ecosystem: Environmental > Aquatic > Marine > Intertidal...
CATATAGCGGCTTGCTTGAATTATTTGAAGCAAAAGGCGTTATTGAAAAAAGCGGCAACCGTTTGAAGTACACTACACTAGATGGTGAAGAACTACTTGAATACCGTAAAAACTGGAACGGTGAACTACTCGATAAGGTTATGTCAGATTACCTCGTAAAAGAGGCAACTGTGGTAAATACCTCTGACAGCGAAGTCGACGTTGATGTAAACGTTGATGACTTACAACCAATCGAGGAGTAAATTTTATGGATGAGACACAGGTTGTTGATATCTGGACAATGTTCAAAGAGTATCTTGACAAGAAACACGTTGAGATGGCTGCAGAACGTTTTGTAGATTTAATGGCAGACTTTGGTACTGGTGACGAAGCATTTATTGCCGCACTTGGCCACGATAGCGCACTAGATGCTGCTATTAACTACTATCTAGATCTTGACGGAGACGATGTGTTAGAAGAAGAATTAGATTGGGATTAATATATGGGTTGGTATAGCGAGATATCTCGTGATGTAAGTAAGATTCCTGACGCAGTAGCACACTATGAGTCAGAACTTGCACAAGCAAGAGTAGAATGTAAACTTGCAGGCAATGTTGAAAAAGCCGCGGCGGCAATGCCTGGCATTGTTGAACATCGCTTTAACCAACTACAAGAGATTGAAGCAATCCTAAACTACTTAAACATTGAGCTACGTAGATTGCGTAGTTCATATTTTAAGAAATATCTTGAAAACTATCAACGAGCTCTGTCTAGCCGTGACGTTGAAAAATACGTTGACGGTGAGGCAGACGTTGTTGACTATGAAAAGATTATCAACGAGTTTGCTCTTATGCGCAACAAATGGTTAGGTGTTCTAAAAGCACTTGATCAAAAGCAATGGCAGATTACAAACGTAGTTAAACTACGTGTAGCAGGGATGGAAGATGCAACTCTATGAAGGGGTTTGTAATTAATGAATGTAAAGGTGCCAAAGTTAAGTCACTTATTACATTAATAACATCAACTGATACAGATACAATGGAACGTGTATCTGCAGATGTTTTAGAAACTGGTTCTCGACCTGACTTTTTCATACAAAATGGAATGAAAAAGAAAGCAAGATTAGAAGCAAACTATTATTACGAATTAGTTGAAAAAATATCTAAAGAAGAAAATATTCCAATATTAATTAGAGAATTGCCTGTACTTAGACAAATTTCTGCTCTTAATCAAGACAAATCGACTCCTTTTCAAGAAAGGTGGATACGCCTTTCTTGGAATAGTTTTTTTATGGACGAAGGCGTACATCCGTTTGATCCAACTTATGATAGATGGAATGAATTGCAATCTAAGCATTTTATTCCAGTTAATGATTGGAAAAGTCACGGTGATTATATACTTTTTACTTTGCAACTTGATGGTGATAGTGCATTAAATAGATTAATTTATAACAATATTGCATATAAAGATTATTGCTGTGATATTATACGAAAAATAAAATCTATAACTGACAGGCCAATTCTAATAAGAAGCCATCCATTAGATAAAACTGTAGTTACACATATTAAGTCTGTATTTGGAGAAACACTATCTTATAGTGATCAACCAGATTTATTTCAAGACTTTAAACGAAGTTATTGTATGATAACTTATAATAGTACAAGTTGTGTTGAGTCGGCACTATACGGATTACCGACTATTACTCTTGATCCTAGTGCAGTAGCAGATCCTGTATCTAATTCATTAGAAGATTTAGAATCTTTGAAAGAGTTTGATCGAGATGACTGGCTTCAAAGAATTGCATTTATGCAATGGAAGGGTGGCGAATTATCTAATGGATATGTTTGGAATTTACTCAAAAGCCATATGTAAATTTTCGAGTTAACTACTCATATAAATATCAGTATGAAAGTAGTTATAGTTACTGGCGGGTTCGACCCTCTACACTCAGGTCATATTGAATACTTTAAAGATGCGGCATCACTAGGGGATTACTTAATAGTAGGTGTTAATTCTGACGAATGGTTAACACGTAAAAAAGGTAGAAGTTTTATGCCTTTAAATGAGCGTATTAATATTATACAACATTTACAGATGGTTGATAAAGTTATCCAATTTAATGACAGTGACGGCACTGCAACAGATGCTATTCGAAAAGTCAAAGAAATGTGGCCTTATGAAGATATAATATTTGCTAACGGCGGAGATAGGACATCGAAAAATATTCCTGAAATGGAAGCAGGTTTTGATGGCATTACATTTGAATTTGGCGTTGGCGGCAATGATAAGATGAATAGTAGTAGCTGGATATTAGAAGAGTGGAAGGCGCCTAAAACAGAAAGATCTTGGGGGTATTATAGAGTGATACACGAATATGATAAACATACTAAAGTTAAAGAACTTGCAGTACCGCCCGGTAATAGGCTATCGATGCAAAAACACAAAGAACGAAGTGAGCATTGGTTCGTTGCTGAAGGAACAGCAACAGTTTATACTATTAACAGTAGAAGCACAGACTTAGAAGAATTTGGTGTTTTTACTCAGCATCAAAGTTTGCATATACCCCAAGGTATGTGGCATCAACTAGCAAACGAATCAACTGTTCCATTAAAACTTGTTGAAATACAATATGGAACCAATTGCGTGGAGGAAGATATTGAGCGACGAGAATAATACTGAACAACCTTTAAAAATTTACATAGGTTATGATAGCAGAGAAGATATTGCATATGAAATGGCAAAGGCTAGTATACAAGAACGAGCTTCAGTTCCTGTAGATATTGTTCCTCTAAAGTTAAGACAGTTAGGAAAAGATGGACACTATTGGAGAGGTAAAGATAAACTAGGATCTACAGAATTTACTTTTTCGAGATTCTTAGTGCCGCAACTTAATGAACATAAAGGATGGGCGTTGTTTATTGATTGTGATTTTATTTTCTTAGATGATGTTGCTAACTTATTTGATCTTGCGGATGACAAATATGCTGTAATGTGTGCCCAACACGATTACACTCCTAAAGCAGGATTAAAGATGGATGGTAAAAAGCAAACAATATATCCACGTAAAAATTGGTCAAGTATGATGCTGTTTAACTGCGGCCATCCTAGTAATAAGATTTTAACTAACGTATTAGTTAATGATACTGATTATGACGGAAAATATTTTCATAGATTTAGTTGGTTAGAAGATTCCGAAATAGGAAAAATAAGTCACGAATGGAATTGGCTAGTCGGTTGGTATCACGATCCTGAAGACGGTATCCCAAAGGCATTACATTATACAGAAGGCGGGCCCTGGTTTCGAAATTACAGAAATTGCGAATATAATTACGAGTGGTATGAAACTTATATAAGATACTTAGAAAGACGTGCAGACAGAGCCGCAACGAATCTAGTAAAAGAAAGAGACAGGATCAAGTCGGTAAACGACTTAGGTTTACCTGAAGAAAAATCTGAAATAATAGATAGCCTTTTAAAAAACTTTATGGACCCTGAAGGATTATACTATGATACTGACGAGGAGGAGATTTTGGAAAAAATTAAATTACAGAAAAAAGAACCTAAGGCAGCGGCCATTGACAGCGCCGGCGGTATCAATTATAACACTAAAGGTATGGTATATGACGAATACCTTGAAGCATTTATTCAAGGAACTGGTGGACGTCTTAGTAACTGGGATAGAGAAAAGGATACAAATCTACCATTAATTATTAGAGGCCTCGGAGGAGGTAGTAGGAAAGCTCTACAGCATTGCTGGGAAACTGGACGCACATACTATGCTATTGATACTGGATACTTTGGAAATGGCAAAAGTAAATCGAAAGGTTGGCATCGTGTAACAAAAAATAATTTACAGTATCTAGATCCTATTATTGAAAGAGATACTGAACGATTAAAGAAAATAGGTTATAAACATAAAAAGTTTACAGACGGAAGTAAAATATTAGTATGCCCGCCTAGTGAAAAAGTAATGTTACTATGGGGACAGCCTGATCCTGAAACTTGGGTTAATAATGTTGTTAAAGAATTAAAAAGATATACAGATCGTCCTATCGAAATTAGATTAAAGCCTAATAGAACTGAAAGAATATCAACTAAAACAATTGAAGAAGCATTAGCTGATGATGTTCATTGCTTGGTTACCTATAATAGTATTGCGGCTGTAGAAGCATTAATGAATGGTAAGCCAGCCATTGCATTAGGACCTAATGCGGCAAGTGTACTGTGTAATAGCAAACTTTCAGAAGTTGAAGATCTAAATAAACCAGATAAAGATACAATGATTGCATTTATGGCACACCTGAGCTACTGCCAATTTAATAGACACGAAATGTTAAATGGCTATGCTTGGAGAGTAGTCAATGAGAGTAATTAGTTATTATAAAGGTGTTCCTACTAAAAATAGAAGCCAAGAAAAATTTGATGTATTAGTCAAATTTATTCAAGGGGTAAAATCAGTCGGCGATAGCGGTGATGTATACCAGGGATATGAAGTGCAACCAGCAGACGTTGGGTTTATTCAAGGTTGGCAACACGAGTCAGGCAAAACAGCCCCTCATTTAAAATTACGTCAAGCAGTTATTGACACACAGATTAATCAAGGAAAATATGTATGTTGTGCTGACGCAAATTTATTTTTATATGCGACAGAAAAAAATAAGCCTCATCATTATTTAAGATATAGTTTTAACGGAGTTTTTCCAAATACTGGAATTTATTTTGATGACAATCCTGATCCTTCTCGTTGGCGCCAAATAAGTAATGACCTTAATATAAAACTAGAAGCTGATAAAAGAAATGGCAAACATATATTAGTGTGCGTACAAAGAGCTGGTGGCTGGAGTATGGGCAAAAAAGATCTAGGTCAATGGTGTCTTGAAGTTGTAAACGATATACGTAGATATTCTGACAGGCCTATAGTTTTAAGACTTCATCCGGGCGACAAAAAAACATTAGGAGCAATACCTCCTGCAATCAAACAACTTGCAATGCGTCCTGATATTACACTAAGCCCATCGACAAAACATATCAATGAAGATTTAAAAAACTGCTGGGCTGTTGTAAATCATAACTCTAGTAGTATAGTAGCACCATTAATACAAGGATATCCGGCCTTTATTACAGATCCTATAAAAAGTCAGTGTGCAGAAGTTTCTCACAAAGGATTTAGAGAATTAGAAAATCCTAGTACATTTGATAGGTTAAAATGGCTAGAAAGAATAAGTATGTTCCACTGGAAATTTTCAGAACTTGAAAATGGAAGTGCGTGGAAACATATGAGGAAATACGTTAATGGTTAAAATGGTCGGCTTCCATTTGGTAAGCAAAAACTATTACGGCTGGTCCGAAGGCTTAAAACGGCACGGAGATTCTTACGAGCTTATTAAAGATTTTGATCCAAATACACATTACGAAGCAGACTGCTTCTATCAAACTAATCTGTTAAAGCCTAAATTTATGCACAGTAGACTTGATCAACAAGGCATAAAGTATATGTACATTAGAGACTCTAAAAAACCTTTTATTGTTAGTGAAAGCGAGCCTTTTAGAGACTATCCTGGGTGGTTAAGATTTGGCTGGAACGAATACGGTTGGGAACAAGCAAACTGTAATAACGAGAATGTTGGTAGAGAAAGATGGAATAGATTTGAAACATCTACAGGAATTAAATTTAAAGATTGGCATAGCCCTGGTAGTGATATTATTATAATGGGGCAAAAAGAAGGCGATAGTGCTTTGGTAAGATTATATGAACAAGGATATAAAAGTTTTTATGATTGGGTGTTTGACATTGTAAAACAAATACGTAAACACAGTGATAGAAGAATAATTATTAGGCCACACCCTAGAGGTTTAGATAGAGGCTTAAAAAATATTAAACGTAAACTTTTAGATAAGTTTGACAATGTTGAACTATCGGACAACATTAAACGCGGTGGCAATCGTGGAGGAGAAAGTTTACTAAGTGATTTCCAACGTGCTCATTGTATTATTACATTTAATAGTTTAAGTGCAGTAGAAGCAGTTACCAACGGAATACCGACATATGCATTGGACTCAGGGTCGATGATATGGCCTATTGCACATCAAGATATAAGTAAAATTGAAAGTTTAAATTATAATATTGATATAACAGATTGGCAGAATAAAATTGCTTATACATTTTGGAACAAGCAAGATGTTAAATCGGGAGAAACTTGGGAACATTTAAAAAAGGTCTATTTTAATGAAAATTGAATTTGGTTGCGGCGAAACTCCTACAAAAGAAAATTTTAAAACGTGTGATATTAGAAATGTTCCAGGAGTAGATTTTGTGTGTGCCGCTTGGAATATTGATAAACACGTAAATCCAAATTCAGTTGACGAAATATTTTCGAGACATTTTTTTGAGCATCTTACTTTTCCACAAGGAGAACGTGTATTAGAAGTTTGGTATAAAATATTAAGGCCGGGCGGAATATGTGAGATGATGTTGCCTGATATGAATTTTCATATTAACCAGTGGGTCAATCAAAGAGACAATCCTAAAAAATTTAAACACGCAAAAGCAGGTTTTTGGGGATGGCAAAGAGAAGGTGATACAGAATTTTGGGACGTTCACAAAAGCGGATACGATTTTGAATCTTTAAAAGAGTTATTGCAAGAAAAAGGTTTTATTGATATACAAGAATTAAATACTCACGGACCACAGCACTTACATATATCTTGTATTAAGAATCATATTTAAAGCGAATAAAATCTTCTCTAAATATTTTATGAACTCGAGATCGTTGATTGCGATTTAAGTTTTTAACATTTTTATCTTTTGTAGGGTTTGATATAAATGAAGGCGCTGGACAATTTAAAGGCCATTCATTGTGAAGTTTTAACGAATCAACCCATACAATTTTTTTAGTTTTAATAAAACTATTTTGTGATCTTAAGTGTACATCTCTTTTATCGTCCGGAGTAGTTTCAATATAATCTAACACTTCATCAATAGTCATTGTTCGACTAAGACCTGCTGTTTCTCCTCTTTTAGGTGTTGCGTGTATAAGATAATTATACATCGATATAAATCTAGAATATGGATGTCTAGTAACTGTAAAGTTTACATATTTGTTACGTTTGGCCTCCATATATGTTAAGTAATTAGAATATTGTGGAGAATGTATTTTTGTAGACTTAGATAACAAAAATGAACTTTTATTTTCTAACTGCCAAAAATGTATTTTAATTGTTGTATTTGCGCATTTAGTTATGCCCCAAAAATTAATTCCAAGGCTTGGCCAGGCTGTAACGTTTGCTTCTTTTTTCTTCATACTTTAACAAACAGCATTCCGTTTTCTTTAACGAATTGATGACGCTTCATTAGTTCGCCTGTTTTTTTATTTTTCTTTGTAGTAAACATTGTAGATATTTCTCTAATATGTTTGGTTCTTTCTTCGTCATACTCAAACCCATACTTTTTAAATACTTCAATCCAATATTCCGGATTTTTACAATTTACGTGATGGTGACCTGGCTTTCCGGGAGGTGCAAAAGTAATTAAAGCATATTTTCCTTTTATAAAATCTTGCATATAATTATCTTGATATTGTTCGTATACGTGTTCTAAAAACTCTACGCTCCATATTAGGTCAACAGTAACATCTAATGAACTAGATCCAGTATTATAGTCGTGTATAGTAACTTCAATATCTCTGTCAACAGTAAAATCTCCGTCAATGCCATAAGTTTCAAGACCTAACTCTCTTCCAAGTTTAACCATTCCGCCCGGCCCGCAACCAATGTCTAGCATCGATTTAATATTAAACTCATTTTTAAGATATTCTAATGTTCCTTGATCAACGTGCGAACGGCCTTTATGTCCGCCCAAGTGTCCTGGTAAACTGCTCATTTCCAATATTCCTCTTTTCTGTTTTTAACCATTATGTCTGACGGTTTTGATTTTCCTGCATTTTTACGATCACCCTTCATATGATCAATCCATTTACCTAACACACTGTTAATTAGAGGATGTCCGCCACCTCCAGTTTTTGCTTCACGCAAATACATTTCTGCAGAATAATCTAACACATTAGGTTTTATCTGTTTGTGTTTATTTAACAAAGTACCAAAAACAAAACTGTCGTGCCATTCTTCTAATGTAAAGATACCGTTCTCTGCATCTTCGTACATCCATTCAAACTCTCGTAAAAAGTCAATACAATCCGAGTCGTTTAGATTCATACCATAGAAACCACACTCCGGCCAAGTCTGTGAGCCTTTTCCTCTGCCTACATATGTTAACCATTTGTCATCTGGAAGTTGTTGTTTGAACTGCTCATAACTCCAATCACTATGAACATAGGTGTCCGCATCCATCCATACACACCAGTCCTTAGACCGCGTACAAGCGTCATACACAGCATATGTTTTGTTAGCAAAGCGTATAGCGTCCCATTTAAACTTTTTGTGCCAATCGCGAGGTCTACGTGCTTTAATATGATCAGGTGGTATACCGTTGGCTTTAGGATCGTCTTTCCACCGTTCTTTAAATGCATTGAGTTTAGGTAACGCTTCTTTAGCATCTAATACAGTAATATTTTCACACATTGGATCAACTGTAGGTGTGCATTCTTCTGTATATACAAGTAACTTAATGCGCTTGTCGACACGTTCTGCAAAACTATCTAAAAAACGTTGCCCGTATAAATCTAATCCGGGTTTATGAAATGTTGTAACCACAGTTATGTCTGACATCTTATTCCTCGTGTAAATACGCTATATGGAAGTATTTAACTTATGAAGTTTAGTTTATGGACAGATTATGGCGCACTTAATTCAAAACCCGTATTTGATGCATTTGCTAATGGTGCTAAGTCTCTTGGGTATGATGTTGCTTGGAATGATCCTGTTTCTGATGTTGATGTTATTTGGAGTGTTCTTTTCAATGGTAGAATGGCTCCGAATAAAAATATCTGGGAAAGGAACCTGGCACAATCCAAACCGACCATTGTCCTTGAAGTAGGCGGAATCAAAAGAGGAACAACGTGGAAGGTAGGTTTAAATGGAATCAATAGAGATGCTTTTTTTGGCAATGGCGGTAATGATAGCAGTCGGGCTGAACGACTCGGACTCAAACTAAAGCCTTGGAGGTACGACGGCGAGTACATATTAATATGCGGGCAACACGATAAAAGCCTACAATGGCAAGATATGCCTTCTATGAGCCAATGGGTTATGAATACAATACAATTTATAAGAGCTCAAACTGATAGGCATATTATTTTTAGGCCACATCCGAGATGTACGTTACCTGCTATCGAACACGAATTTAAAAATGTAAAAAGAGAAACGCCAAGACAAACACCTGGTAGTTATGACGACTTTGATATTGACTATAGAAATATATGGGCAACAGTAAGTTGGAGTAGCAACCCTGGTATACATTCAGTTATTAATGGTGTTCCTGCTTTTACAGGTCCAAGCAGTTTAGCATTTGATGTAGCAGATCAAAATTTGCGTAATATAGAAAATCCTTTATATTCAGATAGAACACAATGGCTAAACGATTACGCTTGGACAGAATTTACTGTAGAAGAAATTTCTACAGGTATGCCACTTAAACGCTTGACAAATAAACTTTTTTAGCATATAATAGCAGTATGTTAAATGAAAATGATTTGTCAATTGAATCCCTTATCTTGTGTCTATCAAGTTTTAAACCTCTAATAGATGATCAAGAACCACCTAAACTAGTTAGCTCTGATTATAATTTAATCAACAGTTTCAGCAAACAGATTGTAAGACGTATAGGGTTTACTGATCGTCAATACGAACTTGCAAAACGTAAGGTAGATGATTATGCATCTTATTTTACATTCATAAAAGACTTAGAAAGTGTAAAGAACAGATTAGATATTCCGCTTAGAGAAATAGATAGATCGAGATGGATTAAGATTGTAGAGCATCAAGGATCTAATAGACTTTATCAAGCAGAAAAATCCCCTTTCATTGCAGTAAGATTTACCTTTCAAAAAAAATTAATCAGCGCAATCGAAAAATTACAAAATGTAGTTCCTGAAAAGCCCGAATATGATCGAGAAAATAAGATTCATTATTTTCCATATTCAGAAAGAGCTCTTTGGGAAATTGTACAAGCACTAAAAGATAAGAATTTTGAATTAGACGATCTTGTAAAACAAACCATTACTAAAATAGAAACCTTTCAAGAACAAGATCATATACCAGGAGTGTATAACTTGAAAATAAAAAATTTAAACAATAATGCAATAAACTATATTATTAGTTCAATAGGTGAACCTAGCATTGAAAACTTGTATCAATATAAAGATAGACAAGAAATGTTAGGCCTATTACACTTTGATGATGAAGATTTGAATATTAGTTTAAATCAATTAAGTATTTTATCTAAAAAAATTGTAAAACGAAAAAAGTTTAATATTTTTATTAATAAGTCTGAATACGATTTTAATTTAGTAGTTAGCTCTATTCTCGAGCTACATAGATTTCCGTTATTAGTTATTCTTCCTTCTAAGGAAATGTTAAATGGATTATCAACTGTACATAAAGCATTTTCGGGAATAATAATGCCTGACTCTCAATCTGTTGTAGTTAGGATGGAAAATTCTTCTGAAGAAGGCGCTAACTTTAATCAATATATTAAAGATTATCAACTAAACAATTCGGTTGACAAGAACACAAAGATAGTGTATACTGATACAAATAAGATTCCTAAACCGTTAGTAAAAGATGGTTGGAGTCCTGATGCTGTTTTATTATTAGATAGTAGTAAGCCGAATTCAAAATTATTAAGTTTTATTTCTTCTTCAGATCTAATAATACATTATGATAGTGATTACAGTAGGATGTTAGCAAGCGAGATACAAAAAATATAATGGCTAGTTGCAAACTAATAATTGAAGATGAAGTAAATATCAAGTTAGAAGGACTTGAAGTTGATGTACGACGAAAACTCGCCAATGCTCTTAAGTTTGAAGTGCCTTATGCTAGATATATGCCCCAGTATAAACTTGGACGATGGGACGGTAAGGTTGCTTTTTTTGGTATTGGCGGCACAGGCTACGTTAATCATCTTGATACTATTGTTGCTGTTCTACA
>Ga0181568_10005563_pt1 | contig 11084 bp, 12 predicted proteins | sample 101ome_20_FD_133758 | JGI IMG/M metagenome (GOLD analysis project Ga0181568, IMG submission 133758) | Coastal salt marsh microbial communities from the Groves Creek Marsh, Skidaway Island, Georgia - 101404AT metaG (megahit assembly) | ecosystem: Environmental > Aquatic > Marine > Intertidal...
GATGCGCGTCCGGTGAATCTTCCATTGACCGAAGACTTTCTTGTACACATCGTCGTAGACACCGTAAAGAATCAGTGGGTTCTCGATGCCCTCAGTCGTTCTAAGATCATGCAGATACCAGCGCCCATTGGCCGTGGTGTTGTCGATGAGTCGAATCCATGGGTTGGTGACGGCGTGCAAAACGCCGAAAGGCGGACCCTCGCGCGTGGCGTAGGCTGAGAAGTTTTCGCGGATCTGGTCTTTGCCAACCCAGTCGCCGCCGTAGTCAGGACCGAACTCGCAAACCGCATCGTCAGTGAAGAGGTCTACCAGGTCGTCGATCATTTTGCCGTCGAAGTAGTGGCAATACATGACGCGCAGTTCCTTGATTGTTTCTTTCTCCAGCAATTCTTCCAGTGTCATTCAGGACTCCGCGTTCATCTTGGAAAATGTAGTCAAGTACAAAAATCTGAATTAGACTACTCCTAAAGAATTAACGGTGCAATCCAGCCATGACCTACGTGATCGCCAGTGCCTGTGTGGACGTCCTCGACCAGTCGTGTATCGAGGTATGTCCGGTTGACTGTATCTATGTCGCTACCGACGAGGGCGATCGGATGTGCTACATCGAGCCGAACGAATGTACAGACTGCGGCGTCTGCGAGCCCGCCTGCCCTGTGGGTGCGATTTTTGCTGATACCGATGTGCCGAAGGAGGCAGAAGCTTTTACCGGGATTAACGCCCTCTGGTTCGAGGATCGTGCTGCAGCCCGGAAAAAAGTCGAATCCATCATGGAAGGGGGGCTTTCCATCACGTAGACTTTGTGCTCATGGCCCTCGCTGCACCCGAAAAAGTCAAAAGCCTGACACCGAAACAGGAAGAGCGCCGTCAGAGCATCCTGAGCGCTGCCCGCGACATGGTGGCGGATCACGGCTACGAGGGCATGGTGATGAGTCAGGTTGCCGAGAAAGCCGGGGTTTCCCCGACCACGCTCTATAACCTATACAACACGAAAGACCAACTGGTGATGGAGTCGCTACGTGAGCTGCTGGCCCAGAACACCCGCGTTGTTCGCGAGGCAACACTGGGCCCCGGCTGGCAGTACCTTTTCACGTATATCAAGAGTGGCGCCCGGATGGCGAATGCCGCTCCCTCATACGCAGAGGCGATCCTTGTGGCACTGCAGCGTGCACGGGCTGGCGATGAACTGGTTGATATCCTGCTCGAGCGTGAAGCAGGCGGCATCAAGAAGTCGCTGGACGCCATGCGTGCGGCGGGTGAGCTGAAAGCCAGCGTCGATACCCACGAGCTCGCGGTCGCGCTTACCGGTATTTACTGGTCCAGCTTTATCATGTGGAACAAGGGCCTGCTGCGCCTCAATATGCTGGAACACAGCATCCAGATGAACTTCTTGTCGCTACTTATTCCGTCCGCTGAAGGCGAGGCGAGGCAGGCGCTCGAAGCCCAGTTGGAAAAACTGGGCTAGTTGGAAGCAAGACGGATCGTGCCTCAAGGTTGGCCAGGGCGCGGCGTCAAACCCGGTCAAACAATTCTGCAGCCACCATCCCTAAGGTCTTGCAAGCGATGAGCAACTCTTCATTCCAAGGTCGTTTAACCTTCTCAAGCATTTCTGGACCGCACTACAAAAAATCGCTACATTGCTTGATCGAGATCAGATCAGTGCGGACAGACACGAACCAATGAGTAAAAAGCCCTACACACCAGTCATTCCAGAGAAACCGGAAGAGATCAACTTTCTCGATCACGAAATGCAGAACTGCCCCTATCACGCCTATCAGCTGCTGCGGGACGAAGCGCCTGTCTGGCAGGACCCGATCACAGGTTTTTACGTGATTACGCGTTTCGAGGACATGCGTACCGTGCTGCTCGATAAGGAACGGTTTTCCAATGACATGCGCGGCGGCCAGGGCAGCAGCCGTGAACGCCTGGACTCGGAACGGGCTGAGCGGATGCTGCGGCTGTACGAAGAGAAAGGCTGGGTACCCGGTGCAACACTCGCCGGCCGGGATGATCCCAATCACAAGGAAATGCGGGCCATGTTTGATGGGGCTTTTAAGCCGAAGAAGATCAACGGCATGGACCCGTTTGTGCGAGACACCGCCTACAAGCTGATTGACGCCTTCATCGATGACGGCCACTGTGAGTGGGTGAAGCAGATGGCAGTGCCGCTGCCGCTTATCGTCATCGGTCAGCAGATGGGCGTACCTGAAGAGGATATCTGGAAGATCAAGGCCTGGACCGATGCCTGGGTGCAGCGCCTTGGCATGATGCAGACAGAAGAGGAAGAACAGTGGTCGGTTGAGATGGAGATCGAGGCCCAGCATTACTTCCAGCCGATATTTGAACGCCTGCGCCAGGCGCCCGATGACACCCTGCTGTCTGACATGGTGAACCGGGTGATCCCGGAGTGGGGCAGAACGCTGACCGATAATGAACTCCATGCGGAAATGATGGCGGACACTTTTGTTGGTGGTTCCGAGACGACGACCAATGCCATCGCCTATGGGGTTAAATTGCTGATTGAAAACCCCGATGCCTGGGAAAAACTGAAGTCTGACCCCGACAAATATCTGAAGACCTTCTGCGAAGAAGTGGTGCGCCTGGAAGGGCCGGTGCAGGGCTTGTTCCGCATGACCACACAGGATGTTGAGATGCACGGTGTCACAATTCCGAAAGGCGCTATGGTGAACGTTCGCTATGCGGCGGCTAATCGTGATGAACGCGAGTTCGAATGCCCGGCGGAACTCGACCTGGATCGAGAAAAACCCGGGCGCCATCTCGGCTTTGGATCCGGTACGCATCACTGTATCGGGGCACCACTGGCCCGGCGTGAGCTTTTCTGGGCCTTTAAAGCGCTGGTAGACAGGGTTGAAACGATGCGTTTCGCACCCGGCAAAAATTCGTTTGAGTGCGCGCGCAACTTCTCGCTGCGGGCGCTTCAGGAACTGCATATCGAATTCGATGCCATACCGGTAGCAGACCGGGTTGACCCAGCGTCGCTGAATGTGACGTCAGGCGCCACGGATATCGGCAACCCGGCGCAGGCATAAGGTAGCAGCTGAAGTCGATTTTTCCGTTGCGTTGGTGTAGATTTTTGAAAACCGTCAATGATGACTGTTTCAGTCAGAATGAAAACAGGAGTTAGAGCATATGGCAGAAATGTTTAAGGAACTGGATCCGGATACGATGACGCGATCACCAGGCCTGACATACCAGGACCTGCTTGATCAAGATACGCACGAGGTACCTGACGTCCTGCGACTCGAATCACCACGGGATGTCGGCCTGAATGAATTCTCGAAGGAGCGCTACACCACCCGTGAGTATCATGAGAAGGAAGTTGAAAACCTGTGGATGAAAGTCTGGCAGTTTGCCTGCCGGGAAGAAGAAATTCCTGAGCCGGGTGATCACCTGCGTTATGACATTGCCGGGCGTTCGTTCCTGATTGTGCGCCAGCTCGATGGCGGCATTAAAACCTATCCGAATGCCTGCCTACATCGCGGCCGCATGCTGAAAGAATATGACGGCCATACGTCTGAGCTGCGCTGCGCTTTTCACGGCTTTGCTTGGCAGCTTGATGGCTGTTTAAAGGACGTACCCGCGCGCTGGGATTTTCCGCAGGTGCAAGACGAGGAATTTAGCCTGCCTGAAATACCCACTGATACCTGGGCTGGCTTTGTCTTCATCAACCCGGATCAAGACTGTGAGCCGCTGGCCCCTTTCATCCAAGACCTAGCCGACCAGTTCGAACGTTGGGACCTGGGCTCGCTCTACGTCCAGGCCCATGTGGCGAGAATCATGCCCTGCAACTGGAAGATCGCCCAGGAAGCATTCTGCGAGGCCTACCATGTCAATGGAACGCACCCGCAGATCATGCGCAGTCTTGGTGACACCAACAGCCAGGTGGATATCTGGGATAACTGCTCCAGGGTCATCACGCCCGGTGGCACGCCGAGCCCGCTGCTCGACTACGATATGACAGACGACGACATCCTGCGGGCGATGATGGACCTGCCGCCGGATGCGGAACTGCCGCCGATCCCGGACGGTATGAACGCCCGCGCCTACCTTGCCGCGATGAGCCGTGAAGGGCTGCGAGCAGATGCCGGTGATCGCGTCGACGAATACTGTGATGCGGAAATCGTTGACAGTATTGATTACACCCAGTGGCCTAACTTTCATCCGTGGGGTGCCTTCAACAAAATCGTTTACCGCTTCAGGCCGAACGGTGATGACTATCGCACTTCCATTATGGAGTGTTACCAGTTGATGCCGTTTCAGGGCGAGCGCCCGCCGGCCGCACCGATTCACTGGCTTGGCAATGACGAGAAATGGTCTTCAGCACTAGGCTTTCTTGGTCGCGTTTTCGACCAGGATGTTTTCAATATGCCGAAAGTGCAGATGGGGCTCGAATCGACTTACAAGCCGGGCGTCACCCTTTCTGCCTACCAGGAAGGCAAGGTCCGCTGGCTGCACCACAAATTGACAGAATGGGTAGGCGAATAACATGGCAATGACACATCCTTTTGACACCGATGCGTTCTATGAACTGATGGAAGACGGCAATATCCGCGTCACCCGAAATGGTGAAGAAGGCACTTTTACCGGCGAGGGCATTCATCTCTCTGGCACCATTCGGGAGGCCGATCCCCAGGTCTGTAACTGGATTAGCAATGTGCCAAACCCGGATACACAACTGTCGCAGTCGCGTATTGCCGGGCGCGACAGGCTCGCAGCAGCGCCTGCCTCACACCTGAACACCTGAACACCTGAAGTCATGCCGAGATTCATACTCATCGGACTCTGTGAGCCACTCAGCAATGAGGACCAGGTTGCGTTCGATGATTGGTTTATCGATCAGCACATCGAAGATACGGCTAAGTGCCCCAATTTTGTGCGGGGCACTGTCTACAAACTGGCCGGCCCGCATCTCGACATAGAAACGAAGTCAGGTTACCTGTCGCTGTACGAGGTTGAGGCGCCAAGCTATGCAGAAGCAGAGCGAGTATTGAACGCGTGGCAAGCCGATCCGGACGCCTGGGAAGGTCGTCGCAGGCACATTGCAACCCGTGAGCGCTTCGGTGACATACCGATGAAGATCAACGGTTCCGGCTGGTACGAGGAGATAAAGTCGTTTGACGGTCCGGCAGCGGATTGATCGCCATCCCGGGAACGCAATTTCACGCCTGATCGAGAGCGCTCAGGTCAACGGTTGCTGAGCCAACCAGCGGGCGGTCAACGCCATCGCGATCGAGCCAGATATCACAGTCCGCAACGGGTATACCGTCATCCTCGCGCACAGCGGTAACAGTACCGCGCGCAACGACATGATCGCCCTCGAACACCGGCAGCGGAAACGTCATGCGCAACCGTCGAATGCTGCCGTAGCCCGTCCACTGATGGAGCATGTTCACCATGTAGCTAAGCCCGAGCGGGCCCTGGTTGATAGTGCGCCTGCCCAGTCCCATTTTCTCCACGACATCTCGGTCCCAGTGCACAGGGTAGGGGTCGCGCAGGATAGCCGCCATGGTGCGCATGCGCTCCGGCAGTACGCTAGGCATATCCCAGGCCGGAATGATGTGGCCTGTTTCAATCGTCATTGCGTGGTCCTCCGGTAGTGCCAGGTGACGGTGGTTCTGGCGACCGCTGCGCCGGCGTCGTCATGCAGGTCAAACTGAAATTGAATGCGATCGAACGTCCGTTTGGCCTCTACTTTTCTTTCGGCCGAGGTGATGACTCCGGTGATGTCGTAGGGCTGTTCTTCCCGCAATGGATGGAAAAATTCCCAGTCGTAGCTCTCGATACCGATAGAGACACCGGACTCTGCCTGACCCAGTGCAAACATTTCGGCAATGCTGGTGCCAGCGCCGAGGATCGGCACGTGGAAGAGCGCAACAGGATGGGCCAGGTCGTCTGGCATGGGCTCGGCGCCAGTGCACTCGGTCAGCAGGTAGTTTTCCCAGTGGGCAATGGTGTAGCGGCCGCCGGGAAACTGGTGCCCGACCAGGGCGGCAATTTCTGCCTCGGCAGGAATGACGTGGGCCACATCGTTCTCCTATACTGAACATCGTTGCCGACGCCACTGGCGCCGGTGCTTATAACAAGAATGAATCAATGACAGTCCAAACTATGTCTGAAAAAACCGCGCAAGCAAAGAAAGTCGGTGGGTGGTACGCGCATTACGTTTTGTTCGTCCTTGTTATCGTCTACGTCTTTAACTTCATAGATCGGAATATTCTCTCGATCTTATCGCAAGACATTCAGGCGGACCTGGGGGTCAGTGATGCCCAGATGGGCTTCCTCTACGGCACAGTCTTTGCGGTCTTTTACGCCGTGTTTGGCATTCCGCTGGCGCGCTTCGCTGATGTCTGGGTGCGACGCAGCCTGATCTCTGTGGGTTTGATGTTCTGGAGTGCGATGACCGCTATGTCAGGTTTTGCCAAGTCTTTTTCGATGCTTGCCGGTTTCCGCATTGGCGTCGGTATCGGTGAGGCCAGTGCCTCGCCGGCAGCCTATTCAATGTTGTCGGATTACTACCCGCCGCGGCTCAGGGCCACCGTGATGGCGATCTATTCCAGTGGCGTTTATATCGGTGGTGGTATTGGGCTTTTCCTTGGCGGCTTCATTATGGAAACCTGGAACGGCTGGTACCCCGATGTGGCGACCGCTCCGATGGGGATTAAGGGCTGGCAGGCTGCATTCCTCGCGGTTGGCCTACCGGGTATCGCAATGGCGATCTGGGTCAGAACTTTGAAAGAACCGGAGCGTGGTGTCAGTGAGGGGCTTGTCACGAAAAAACACCCTGCACCATTCTCGGTACTGAAAGATGAGTTGCTGGCGATCATGCCTGTAATCAGCCTGTTGGCACTGAAGCGCGCTGGTGTTTCGATCCCTGTCAATCTTGGGGTCGCCGCGCTGATTGCGCTTTTTGCTTATGGCCTTGTGCTGGTTACCGGCAATCTGCCGCAGTGGCTTGCTCTCGGCATTGGTGTCTATGTGACTTTCACCTGGGCGCAGTCGCTGAAAGCGAGAGACGCGGCAACGTTCCACATGATTTTTGGCTCCAGGGCGCTGATTTACACAACGCTCGCGTTTCCAACGATTGCTTTCGTCTCTTATGGTGTTGGCTACTGGACCGCGCCGCTGCTCCTGCGCATGCACGATACAACACCGGGAGAGGTAGGCATGTATATTGGCCTTGGAAACGCGCTGGGCGGACTCATCGGTGTCACACTAGGAGGTATGCTGGGTGACTGGGCCAAACAAAAACATCCAGCCGGTCGTCTGATTGTCGGGTATATCGCCGTGCTGGGTACGGCGCCGCTGGTGTGGTGGATGATCTACACCGACAACCTGATGATGGCGTTCATCCTGAATTTTGCCCATCACCTGTTCAGTGCAGCCTGGGTGGGTATTCCAACGTCCACGGCGCAGGATCTCGTCATGCCTCGGATGCGGGCAGTGGCGGGCGCCTACTTCCTGCTGCTGAATACGATGATTGGCCTGGCTCTTGGCCCTTACTTTATTGGCCATCTGTCCGATTTCTATGCCGCGGGTGGTATGAACTCCGCAGACTCCCTGCAGTCCGCGATCGCAGGGGCGCAGGGGATCTTCGTCCTCACACTGGTGCTGCTGACGCTGGCTTGGAAATACCTGCCGCGGGACGAAGCCAATCGCCTTGAGCGTGCCCGAAAATGGGGCGAGGAGGTGGTGGGGGATACGGCTTGACACCGGGCCGGCCAGCGAACGAACATAAGGCACTTCTTATAACTGTACTGGTTGTCTCACTATGACCTACTGCCTCGCGATTGCCGCTGAGTCTGGCCTGATTTTTGTCTCAGACTCGCGTACCAACGCAGGCGTCGATATGGTCAGTACTTACTCTAAGATGACCTCGTTCGGGATTGATGGTGACCGGCAGTTTACGCTACTGACGTCAGGCAATCTGGCGACCTCGCAGGCGGTTATTCGCCGGATCAAGAAAGATATCAAGACTGCTGACACTCACCTCCTGAATCTTGCTCACATGACTGAAGTGGCCGAGTACATCGGAGATATCAGCAAAGAAGAACAGGAAAAGAGTGCTGATCTGAAGATCAATGTTGAATCGCACTTTATTGTTGGTGGCCAGATCCAGGACCATAAGCCGGCGGTGTTCCTGGTTTACCCTCAGGGCAACTACATCGCAACGTCCGTTGATACGACCTTTCTGCAGATCGGCGAAAGCAAATACGGTAAACCGATCCTCGATCGTATTCTCAGTACTGAAGTTAGTCTCGAGACCGCGACTATGTGTGCCCTTGTTTCCATGGACTCGACCATGCGCTCCAACCTGACAGTGGGGCCGCCGATTGAGTTGACAGTCTATCGTGCAGGCACCAACCTGCCCGGCCGCTACTATCGGTTCGACGAAGACAGTGAGTATCTCCGCCAGATCCACAAGAACTGGGATAATCTTTTAAAAGAAGCCTTCAAGAAACTGCCGCCCGTTGCCTGGAGCAGCACCTGGGATAACCAGGAGGAAGGTGACGATAATCTCGGCATCTCTTCCTGATTGGTGTCACGCCATGCCCCCTGTCGTCGGCCCAGGGTCAGGCACCAGGGCTTTGCCTGATCTGTCCTGTATATTGCATCGTCACTGATCAAACGTTGCGCGAACTCGCCTCCCAGTAGGGCGTGCGCAGTTCGCGTTTCAGAATCTTGCCTGTCGGCGCCTTGGGCAGACTATCGACGAAGTCGACCGAACGGGGCTTCTGGTAGGACGCCAGATGCTGCCGGGCGGCGGCAATGATATCGGCCTCGCTGGCGGTTTCGCCCGGTTTCATGACAACAACAGCCTTGACAGCTTCACCCCACTCATCATCGGGCACCCCGATCACCGCACACTCCAACACGCCAGGGTGCTTGTGGATGGCGGCCTCGACCTGAGTAGAGTAAATGTTTTCACCGCCGGAGATGATCATGTCCTTGGAGCGGTCAACGATCGAGATGTAGCCTTCCTCATCCCAGGTGGCGATATCGCCGGTCCACATCCAGCCGTCTCGAATGGTCTCTGCAGTCAGCTCTGGTTTGCGCCAGTAGCCAAGCATGTTGGCTTCTGATTGCACAATAATCTCGCCTGAACTTATGCCGTCCTGCGGGACATCGTTACCTGCCTCATCAACGACGCGGGTGCGCGTCACAAAGCCTTCGCGACCGCAGCTGTTGAGTCTCTCCGGATGAATACCATTAACCGCCGCCGCGTGATCTTCCTGAGAGAGGAATGTCATGGTCATGCCCTCGGTCTGGCCGTATCCCTGGATCAGCGTGCAGGGAAAAGCCTCGAGCGCGGCCTTGACTACCGTTGCCGGCATGGGACCGCCGCCGTACTGAATGTTACGAAGACTGGAGATGTCGTAGTTCTCAAAACCCTCGACAGCCATCATCCAGTTCAGCATGGTTGTGATGCCGAGGAATGCGGAGACATGCTCGCGTTCGATGATCTCGAGGGCTGACTTTGCCTCGAAGTTCATCAGCACGACGGGGCAGCCATGGGCCAGGTAGTTCATGGCGAGTGCGACAGGAATATGAAACATCTGGCCGGTCAGCATGTAGACATCGGTGGGTACGATGCGCTCAGCGACAGTCTGGTTCAGCATGCCCATGTAGAGTGAGTGATGCGAGTGCAAGGCACCTTTCGACAAGCCGGTGGTGCCGCCAGTGTAGAGAATCAGCACCGGATCGTGGTCGCCGGCCGTTGCAGGCAAATCTCCATCATCATTCGCCTGCATCAATGCCGGCAATGAACCGTTGCTGACGGCTCCATATTCGAGCTGTTGGGGCGTTTCGATCTGGAGCAAGGCCATCGCGTCATCACGCAGGGACAAGAATTCATCCTGACAAATGAAGATGGCAGGCTCGCCATCGTCGACGATGCGGGCAATTTCCTCAGCTGACAGGCGCCAGTTCATGGGCTGGGCGATGAAGCCGGCGCGGGCGCAGGCATAGTAAGCCGTCAGGTACTCGATACTGTTCATGCTGAGCACCGCGACCCTGTCGCCTTTGCTGATGCCTCGGCTGATGAGACCGCGAGTCAGGCGGTTGATATCAGCGTGCAGTTCTGCGAAAGAAATGCGCCGATCCGAGGTCGTATCGATGACGGCAGTTTTAGCTGGCGTCAGGTTTGCCCATTTGGCAATGGTATCGGCGAGATTCATTGGCGTCAGCTAACGATGGGATAGTCTTGATCGAAGCTTGGCATAGTCATGCGCTGCGGCCAGAGGAATTGCAGGGTACAGCGTTTGATCAGCCACGTGCCGTTAACTTTCTGGTAGTCCTCGTCGTAAACGCCGAACCAGACGATAGGCTGATCTTCAGGCTTGGCCGTTGTGACCACGTCGAGCAGGTATGAACGCCCAGTCGCTGTATCCGGACCGGTCAGGTCAATGTAGTGATTGGTGATGTGGTGCATGGCGTCAAAGCGGTTCTGGGCATCGAAAACGCCGTGGTAGTTAGCACGAATGGTCTCTCGGCCCACCCACTGACCGTATTCGGGGCCAAACTCACAGACTGCGTCTTCCGTGAAAATATCGGCCAGCGCATCGATCTGGCCATTGTCCATCAGGTGAGAATACAGTTGCTTCAGTTTGCGGATTTTCTCTTTCTCCAGGAGTTCTCTCAGCTCCTGCATTTCGTCGGCCGTAAATTCAGACATGTCCAGATTCCTCGTTATATTTGTTGTGCTGCTAGCCGTCGAGTATAGCGGCAGGGAAAAAATGTTGTCGACTACAAAAAACTAGGCAGATTGTGATTTTTTGGGTTAGAGTTGAGACGTCGGTACAAAACCGGCAAAAGAATATGAAAAAAGTTACAGAAAAACCAAACACTAGAGGGGAAAGCAGATGTCTAAAAGGACTCTCAAGCCTTTGCTGCATGCGTCAATTAAAGGGGTCATAGCGGGTCTATGTCTCTCAGGCTATGCCCTAGCCGAGGAACGTGTGCTGGAAGAGGTCATCGTCACGGGTACCAAGCGGGCTGTCGCCCAGCAGGATACGCCAATCGCCATTTCCACGCTCACTGCGAATGATATCGCCCGAACGTTTGGC
>Ga0181568_10005565_pt1 | contig 11081 bp, 7 predicted proteins | sample 101ome_20_FD_133758 | JGI IMG/M metagenome (GOLD analysis project Ga0181568, IMG submission 133758) | Coastal salt marsh microbial communities from the Groves Creek Marsh, Skidaway Island, Georgia - 101404AT metaG (megahit assembly) | ecosystem: Environmental > Aquatic > Marine > Intertidal zone...
AAATCTCTTTTTTCAATCAAATCTTGGACTTCCTTCTCACCATTTTTTATAAACTCTAACATACCATTTCTTACTTCTTCTACTGGTTGTTCCATTACCCATTTATCAGAACTCCCATCAGAGTTTACATATTCATATTCTTGTTTAAGTTCACTAACCGCTTGTCTTACTTGTTCAAGTTTATTTTTACCCTCTATTATCATCTTTGACCAAATACGATAGTTTTGATAATCTTCCCAAAGACCAGCTAATCTTATTTCAGTTTCTATTTCTGCAAGACAGTTGATACAATAACCCGTTTTTACGATTAACTTTTTGTCTTTTTGTGATTTAAACTTTGTCTTACAGTCTTTACCACATTTACATTCTTCTTTTTCTTTTAACCATTTTCTAATGTTAGTAAATACTTCTGAGTTTTTACCCGACTTGGTTACATACCCATCTTTTTGTTCGTATACAAATCTTTCATCTTCCCATTTGTCACCAACTTTTCGTATAATATGTTCTTTTTTTTCTCTATACCCAACAGATAATTCTTTTTCGTATTCACCTGTATGAACCATATCTACAAGTTTTCTACGAGTTGGGTGCATATATTTTTTACTGAACTCTTTAGCCATTTTTACATATTAGGTTGTTATTATGTATATAAATATATATATAAAATATTTTAGAAGAAAATACCTAAAATCTGATTTACTGAAGCAAATGTACCTGTAAGTTTAAATGTGTTTCCTTTATATAGGAATACAATACCTTCATTTGGAACAATCTTATCTTTACCACCAATAGAGTTAAGTCTCGTTAATTCTAATTTAAGTTTTTCTATTTTCTTTGGGTCACCTGACTTCTTAACATCTTTAATTGTTTTATCAATTCGTTTCTTTATATCACGAACTGCTTTATCAGGATTTACCGTAAGAGCTGATGAAGTAAACTCTAATACTTCGGCACCCAATCCTAAAAAGATTTGTTCAAACTTCATTAAGTTATCTTTAGCTATTTTTTTATGATTATCTTTTTCGTGTTTCTTAGCCCAATCTAATAAATCAGAGTCAGTTATATTCTTATTATCTAAACGGAATGACTTATCCATAAATGCCCATCTTTTCACTAAACCCATTTTAGTTTTATTATCTAATGGTTTTGGGGTATTTTTATCAATCCATTGTTCCCACCAAGCTTGATGGTAATCAGCTACACCATCAGTATTTTTTAATCCAAACTCTGATTGTAAGTTTGATATTTGAGATGAGTATTTAGCTTTCTTTTTTGAAAGGTCTTGTGATTTTGGTAATTGTAATACAGGTGGACCTTTGATGGTATAACTATCTTGAACATCTTGATTGATTTGTTTAATCATACCTGCCAACATTCTAGCTGCTTCTGTATTTTCACCAATAGCTTTTCCATCTTCGTCATATTCCATCGTTCCATGGAATACAAGTAAAGCTTGACCATAAGGTATAACATTAACCGAAGTTGGCCATATTACTTCTAAGTTCATAAAACATGAACCTTGTTTAAATATCTTATCTCGTTGTTTTGATGATAATGAACTAATAGCTTTAGTAAGGTCTTTCATTGCATTATTGTAAGCATCAGTCAAACCACCTCGACCTTGAAATTTAGCAGAAACTCCATTTATATCTAAAGCACCTTTACATTGATTTTTAAGATGGGATTTGTTTCTTGCCGCTATAAGTCCTCTATCATCTCTCCAAGAAATCGCTAAAGCTTGTCCGTCTGTCTTTTCTCTGGTGAACTCTAATGTTCCTTCTAAGGCTCTATTTACGATGTCTTTAAGGTCACCAAAGGTTAAGTTGATGTCTGTATCAAATGGGTGGTTCATGTGTCCGTATGCGCCACCTTCTGTTAATATACTTTCATCCAATCCACCTCTATCATGTTTAGAAAATTTACTTAATTTATCAAATGATGGTTCAGATTTCATTTTATCTTGTTTCTGTGGTCTCATATCAGATAATTGTTTATATCTCATATGATTTTTAACAATATAATGAACTGTGTCAGTATTACCACCAACCGATTGAATCCAATTTCTATATTTCTTAACCAATCCAGCAGATACCTTTTCGTGTCCAAAATGTGTAATGTGTCCTTTCTTTGGATGGATACCAGCAGTTTCATCTTTTCCAATATCGTGGAACATTGCTGCAATTGCAATATCAATATCATCATCTTTGATTGAACGATTTACAACTTTGATTGTGTGTTTAAGTACGTTACCTTCAGGATGTTTATCTAACCTTTGGCCAAAGTTTTTTAAGTTATATACTCTCTTTTGTAAATCAGATGGCATTTTCTTAAAGAGAGATTTAAAATTAGTTATCCCTTTATCTTTGAGGGATTCATTTACAGGCTTATACTGATACTCTTTATCACTATCTGTTTTCTTACGTTGGTCTTCAACATCCTTCATTCTTTTCTTTAAGTCATCTTTAGACGGATATCCCATACGAACACCACTTTGACCAGTACCAACTCCTACTTCAAATGCTAGTGTTGGATTAGATGTTTTAAAGTTAGACTTTCTCATTATTGTTTTTGCAATAATCTGATTTGCTTGTTTTAAGAAAGGAATGTTAATATTACTTCTTTTGTCTTTTACTACGATTTGTTCGTATTTTTCTAAAAACTCTTTGAATTTCTTTTTAAATCTTGATAATCTTTTAAAGAAACCAACTAACTCAGCATCTGATATTTCTTTACCATTTCTTGGGTCATTTAACCTATCAAAGAAATGTCTTGTAAATTCTATGTCTTCAGGTGAAAGTTGTTTTTCAGCATACTTCTCAATCTTATCAAGATTTTGTCTACTCATCTCTACGATTTTTTTAATTTCCTTTTTATCGTCTTTTTCTGGTGGAGTTAAATCTGACTTTACTACATTTTTAACTTTATATTTAACTTTTCTTTGTTGTGAATCTTTATCTTTTGATTTACCTTTACCAAATGGATAATCACCTTTTGGAAAATGAAGTTGTGTGTAACCTCCATTTTCATACCAATACTCAGGTCTACCTTTATCTATTCCCAATTTTCGTATTTTTCCATTAGTTACAAAAATAGTATCAGGTTCACCAGCATCCGCGGTATATCCACCATTAGAAGAAACTTCATTTATATTTTCATCAGTTGGTTTACTCATCTTTATAATCTTAGATGGTATACTTATTTTAATGTTATTATCTTCTTTTGATACTGAAAAGTTGGATGGAACTAAATTCTTAAAATGACTTTCATAGAACTCTACTCTTTTCTGTTCTTTAATACCTTCTGACTCTTTCCATTTGTTCCACTCATCATAATCATACTCTAACTTTTGATTGTCATATCCACAGTTATGGCAAAGATATGGATGTGGGTCTTTTTCATCTATGTCCCAACTATGTTCACACATTTGACAATCAACAGACGTACCAGCTATTTCTGCAATATACTGCTCTTTCATCAATCTAAAGGTTACCACCTTTTTACCATTGATTGTAGGCATTCCGTGTTCATCTTTTCCTATATTCTTTACTACTACTTTTTTATTTTTAAATCTACCTGTTAATATTGTATCACCAACTTTTACAGGTATCTTTATATTTTCATCTAAACTATTTGCAAACTCTTTTTCAAGTTCTTTTGCATTTTGAGCATTCTGTACAGAATCTTCTTTATCTTGTAGTAGATTATCTTTTTCTAACTGAGTTTGGACTAACTGATAACCAGTTAATGCCATTTGTCTTGTTACATGAGCATACCATTTTGTGTATGCTTTGTTGGTATAAATGTCTAATACGTTTGTATTCTTTCTATCACCAATTACACCAGCAGGAAACCAAGTAGTTGTTGGAACAGGACCATTTGGATAAGTTGGGTGTTCGTAATAATCCTCTAACTCTTTATTAAATATTTTACTAACTACTTCGTATCCTATTTTAGTAGCTCGTTCAACATTTATTTCACCAAACAAATCTAAGTTTGGTAACCAAAAAACAGGTCCATCATCAACATGACCTACTGCTAATTTAGACGATTCACTTATTAACCAATCTTCAATAGTTTCTTTTGATATTTCGATACCTTCGTTTAATTTGTCAGTAATCATACGAAAAATCTTTTCATTATATTTTCCATACGCTCTGTCTTTAAAGAATGACTTTCTTTGTTCTTCTGAACCTACTGATAAACCATTACGAGTTTCGGTTCCACTTATATTACCAAATGCAGGTGATACATAGATATATCCTTTTTCTTTATATCCATGTGTTGGTTTACCATCCCACTTATCAAAGTACTTACCACCTAATCTACTAGCATCTTTTTTACCAACGACTGTTACGAATGCAGTTTCTTCTTCATTAAACTTTTTTAGAACTTCAGTAGGAGCATATGGGTTTTTAACTTCGACAATTTTGTTTCTTGGTATCCCAAACATTGTTGTCATTATCTCTCTTTTTTCTTTAAAATTAAAAGGAGATTTAGGTCGTTGTACTTTATTGGATGTTCCTACGAATACATTATTCTTACCAAACTTTTTTACCAAGTGTTCATAAACTTGATGATGACCTTTATGCATAGGTTGAAATCTACCGACATATACCACCACTATATTTTTAATTGGTGATTTTTCTTCTAATAAGATTTGGTCAACTAAATATTTGGATAAGTCGTTCATAAAAATATAATATTATACTAATATAAGTATAAGATTAGATGAAACTACATATTTTTATAAACAAATGGGTCTCGTTTCTTAATCTCTTTAAGTTTTTTTCTATACTTTCGTTCTAACTTAATTTTGTTGTAGATAGATTTTATTTTTTTTATAATTTTTTTCATTGTATTGCAGATGGTGTTGGCCAATTTATATTTAATTCTCTATGTTTAAATATTGGATATTTTTCTTTTTTAATTTCAGTATCATCGAAATAAGCCATTTTATTAAAGAGAATAGTATTTCTTTCATAACTATAAAAACCGTAACTTAAAAATGGTGGTATTAACACCTGTAATCTATTATATGGTGTTAGAATAAAAGATTCCCATTTTCCTCTATTAGTACTAAATTCTCTATCATCTACGACTACAACATATAATTTACCATGTAAACAAGATAATAAATTATATACATTTGTGTATTTGTAAAAACCCTTTATTACACTAAATTCCATATTGTAAACTCTGTCTTGTAAAAAGGTAAGTCCTTTTAGCCTTTCTTCAGAAGACAAAATTCTATCAAAATATGTAGAATGATATGTAGTACTTACATCTTGTCTATAATCATGATTTATTGGAGTTTCTACTACAGTTATTTCTGGTATAGTTGAACCATTGTAAAAATGAAAATCATTCCAATCTCTTTCCTTGTAAAATACACTTCTACCTAAACTCATAATATTTTATTGTTTTTAATATACTTTGTTAGTTCATTTCCCCAATATTCATGTGAAATATCGGTTGGATGGGATGAACCAAAATAATCACTATTAATATGCCATTCTTGATTAAATTTATTTTCTATACAAAGTCTAAAGTGAGCATCTAATGAATTGTTATACCAATTCTTTAAATTAAAATTGTAAAAATCAGATTTTTTAACATCATTTTGGTCTTCAAATGCATTAAAAAATAAATATTTTATGTTTAGATTATCTAACCACGTTTGTAAGGTATACAGCTGTAAACAAAACTCATCCATAAAATAATTGAATGAAACATTTTTAAACATACTACTATCAAACGTACCGAAATTAAAATCGTTTATTGCATACTTTTTCTTTTTAGTATCTTCCACAACTAACTGGTCTCTATATTTACTCGTGAAACCTACAACAACAAATATATCTGTATATTTGTAATTTTTTTCTTTAGTAAGATAATTTAAACAGTTTATTGTAGTTTTGACAATATTTCTATTATTTGTTCCTAATCTACCAGCATTATATGTTTCTAATCCTAAGTTTCTACCAAGCGTTTTTGGCCAAACTTCACTATCGTAAAATTTATTAAGTATTTTTTTGTCAAATCCTATTTTTTGAACATAAGTCAAACCAAAATGAGGTGGTATATGATACCAATCAATATTTTGTTCAGCATCCCAATTTAGAGTCTGAGAGCCACTATCACCTTGTGTCCAACTATCACCTATCGTTAATAATACCATTGTCTCTTTTTATAAATCCTTCTAATCCAGTTCCACCTTTAAAGTGATAAAGAAATCTTTTATCTTTAAAAATATGAATATTAGGATAAAATTTTGGATTGTCTGTATTTTGTAATTTTTTTGTCCAAAATTCTCTTTGTTCTCCACCAACTTCGTAATAACCAGGTAAGTGTTCAAATTTAAGATTATTATTAACACAAAAAATAGTAGCTAGATGATTAGTATCACCTCTAAACCAATCTACCCAAATTTTATTATCATAATAAAAACTTGGTTTACACATAAACCAATAACAATCTGCATAATATTCAATTTTATCATTCCATTCAGGATAATCCGTTTCTTTAATTGGTTTTTTATCAATTGTTAAATATTGTAAATCATTTTCTTCTATGTATTCAACTAATTCATAAAATAAAGTTTTTTTATCACTTTCTAAAAAATCATAGTAAGTATCATTGTGTTGAAATATTACATAATCACCTGTTGACAAGGATAACCCATGGTTATAACCCATAGAAGCTCCAAGAGTAGCGTCAGCTTTAGTTATACCACCTTTTCTATGATACCAATCGTCTATTTGTAAATCTATTTTAAAATTATCTATATTATCCGTTTCCATATAATATTGAAACGTTGGTACAATCTGTAAATCTTCCATTGAACCATCTCTAACAAAATCATTAGTTTGATCCATTATAAAAATTTCTTTTTTAATTGGAATACTTTGTATCTGTGTGATTAGTTTATTTGTATGTTGGGTTATTTTTTCTTCTAATTCATAATTTCTTGATGGCCATGATTTGGAGTCAAATTCGGCCATATGTCTTGTTGAAGAATAAACTATTATAAAACTAAACTTCATTTAAATCTTCCTCTGTAATAATCATGGTTAAAAATTTGTTCATTATTAAATTCATTTAATTCTTCATACTGTTCTTTTTTTGATAAATATATAAATCTATTTAATTCTTTTAACATCGATTCATTTACCGAAACTTTACCATCACGAGTTTTGTCTACATCTAAAATAGTGTAGTGTCTTTCCAATGCATCTATTCCTTGGAATATGGCAAGTTTAGTAACTAATAGACCATTTTTATAAGGATTTGAATGGTCACTAAAACCAACTTTTTCAACTTCTAAAACATCTCTAAAAAAAGATATATTCTGTAAGTTTGATTTTTTTAGTGGAGTTGGGTAAATACAGGTACATTGTAACATTGTATAGTCAATACCCATCTCATTTAAATTTAAAATGGTTTTTTCTATTTCTTCTAATGTTAAACTAGATGTTGAAAAAAAGAACTTTTTAAATTTTATATCTTTTAAAAGTTTACCATAATCAAAATAAGGTATAGAGTACCCACTTAACTTTAAATGGTCATATCCAACTTCATTAAATCTATCAATATGGTCTGGTGTAAATAATGTAGTCATAGATTCTACATCATTATCTTTACACAATTCAGTAAATAACCTTTCGGTATCGATATCTAGTTCCAATCCTTTTAACCTTTGATATTCACCTTCGTATGGCCTATGTGATTCGTAATTTAAACGTCTTGTTAGTGTGTCAGCTTTAATAGTTTGTATTTTAACAATATTTGCATTTTTAGATGCACTTTCAACCATCTGAGTTAGTATATCAGTATCACCATTATGATTCTGACAAAGTTCAGCTATTATGTCCATTTATTTGTAGATATTTATTTATTGTTTTCGAGTAAGCTAATTCTTGTGCATATATTGAAGTGCCACCAATATGTGGAGTTATCAATATATTATCATTTTTTTCTTGTAATAATATAGATTCTTTTTCAGACCACTCTTCTTGTAAAACATCAGTTGCATATCCTAACACTTTACCGTTTTTAACATTTTTAAGAATGTCTTTTTCATTCACTATTTCACCACGAGCAGTATTAACTATATATATATTTTTTTTAAATTGTGATATATATTTTTCATTTACCAATTCTTTACTACTGTCATTTAAATCAACATTTATACTAAGAAAATCTATATTATAAAAATTACTATGACCAAAATAAGAATCTCTAACATAAACATTATTGAATAATGGTTTAAGATATTTATGTAACATTCTTCCCAATCTACCGTATCCCAAAATACCAATAGATAAATTACTCAACTCTATTGGTGGTTTAGATAGTGATTTTGCTAAACTTAAAATAAGATATAAATTATGTTCCGCAGTTGAATGTATCTTTTCTAATACTGAGTCATTCTTAATTGAAATAACTTGTATACCTTGAATATCAATATGATTTAATCCTGTTGAAGGTGATAAAATATATTCAACACTATCAGGTATACAACTGTTTGTCAGTAATAAATTTTTATAGTTTGGTGCATAAAAAACAACTTTTATATCCTTTCTTTCTTTGAGTAACTTGTTTAACTGTTGATAATCATTTATATCAGTACCATCTATTACATCAAAATGAGTATCTATTAATTTACAAAATTTTGGTAAATGTTTATAAGGAGAAAGTAAAAGTATTTTAGTTTTCATAGAAACTTTTTTGTATAACTATTTCTTTGTAATTTTGGTTTGTTTTCCAATATTCATCTTCACAATTAATTATTGCAAATTCATTATTTACAGACCTTACAATACTTACAGTTGGATTAGCTATATAAAGTAATTCTGGTAAAGTTCTGTCAAAGTTTTCTAAACCAATTTTGGTATTATCAACAAATATTGCAAATCCTTTAAAATTGTTTTTTTCAACAATATTATAAAAGGTTTCATTATTTTTGTTTATTGACAAAAAGTTAGATTTATCTAATATTGGATTTGAATGAGTATCAAATTTTGGTTTTTCAGATAATTTTATTTTTTTAAATAAATCTTTAAATAATTCTAATATTTCGTTTTCTTTTTCATCAAATATTGGTAAAGCATTTGATAGTCCTTCAATCATACCATCAGAGTTGTATGTGTAACTTTGAATAAAGTCATCAATCAAATATCTTAAATCATTATTTGACATATTTGGACTAAAAAGATTTTTAAGATTTGTAAATAATAAATCGTATGTTTCATGTTTATCAATTGAGTATACAAATAATTTATTATTAAACAAAGTTTTAAAATAAGAATTAGAATAAGTAAATGTATTATAAATATATGAAGACCCTATTGATTTTGATTCTAATGATTTTTCTTTATATTCAAAGAAAATATACAATTTTAGTATTTGCATCAAAAAGTTTTCATTCTCATGACTAACCTTAAATGTTTCTTTTAAAGTCATATTTGGTTGATTCCATGAAAAACATTTATATTGAATAGAATCTTCTTGTTTTTTTGAAAACTTGTCAGAGAAATAATCTTTAAAGTTTGAAATATTTAATTTTTTAACATTTTTTCCAATTACTTTAAAATTTGATTTTTTATTGACATATAAAAAATTGTTTTTTATACTTTCATTTAAAAACACACTCCCAACTACTCGTGTATGTCCTGGATGTACAATTATTTGAAAATTATTCCAAGTATTTTTGTTATCTAAGTCTAAAATGTTTTCGTTTTTATTATATGAATTTAAAACTGAAATATGAATGGGGTTATTTGGTTCAAAATTACACTCATTCATGATGTGTAATATATTTAATTTCTGTCTTAATGAATTTGGATTATCTTGAACAGTAATAAATTCACTTAACCTATTTACAAATGTATAATGATGATGCATTTCACTTATATAACCAGTATTTGAAAATACCCACGATTTCCTTAAATCTTTTTTAGATGGATATCCACAATCTTTTAATAAGAAATCTGATTCAATAATAGATGAATAATAAACATCATATTCATTAAAAAACCAATGTATTGCTAAATCGGAAATTATTATTCTTTTAAAATCTACCAATAACTTATGTTTAGGATAATTCATAATAATTTAAATAATTTGGTTTTTAGTAATTTTGGTTGTATAGTTAATCTGCACCAATTTTTTAAATTAGAGTGAGGAATATCACCAAATCGTATCAATATATTATTATCTTTAAAAATGTCTTGTAGTTTATTGTTTTCATTATCATCGTTAAAATGAATCCAATTGGAGTTAGAATCTATAACCTTGTATTTTTTAGATTGTAGGTATGATATTATATTTTTCTTTTCTTCTAAAGTTTCTTTTATATATAATTCTACAATATCATAATTTTCTATCAAAAACTTTACATATTTCATTGATGGGCCTGTCATTTCAAACATTGGTTTTAATTTAAAAATTAAATCAATATTTTCTTTATTAGAAATAACACATCCGAATCTAACCCCTGCAGCTCCATTTGATTTAGAAAAAGTTCTTGTTATTAATAAATTTTTATATTCATTTATTTTATTAATTAATGAATGACCAACTTTACAGAACTCAATGTACGCCTCATCAATTAAAACAGGTATACCCAAATCTAATATTCTTTTTATTTGGTCAAATTGGATATATTCACCAATTGGTGATGTTGGATTTGATAAAATAATAAGGGATGTGTTTTTATTTACTTTATTAATTATCTCATCTATATCAGTTGATAAATCTTCTTTTAGTGGTACGCCTATAAATTTATTCTGATTTATATTTGAATAAACTTCATACATAGGGAAGTTTGGTATTGGTACTATTATTTCACTATCTTTTTTACAAAACGAATCTATGATTGATTTAATACATCCATCAGAACCAAAATTACCACTAATCTCTTCATTTTTTACACCATAAAAGTCTGCTATTGTTTGGTTGAAAGAATAAGTGTTTGGATAAAGACTAAAATCGTGTTGAGTAAGAGTTGATAAAAAAGATTGAAATATTTCATTATCGTAATTAACAAACCGTTCACTTTGGTCTAATACTAAATCATAACT
>Ga0181568_10005570_pt1 | contig 11074 bp, 9 predicted proteins | sample 101ome_20_FD_133758 | JGI IMG/M metagenome (GOLD analysis project Ga0181568, IMG submission 133758) | Coastal salt marsh microbial communities from the Groves Creek Marsh, Skidaway Island, Georgia - 101404AT metaG (megahit assembly) | ecosystem: Environmental > Aquatic > Marine > Intertidal zone...
ACTTTGCCATCTTTCGTCTGCATACGGGTTCCCAAGTGCCATTTGCCGACATAGCCAGTGTTGTAATTTGCGGAGCCGAGGAGTTTTCCGAGGGTCAACGTATCCGTACTGAATCGAGGCCCGAGAAATCCCCATGGGCCTCCTTTTTCCGGTGGCCCAAATCTCCAGGCATACCGCCCGGTCATGATGGCCATTCTTGTGGGCACACAGACGGAGGCATTTACAAAAGCATCTGTGAATCGAAGGCCGTTGGCCGCCAGGGCATCAATATGTGGTGTCTCGATCTGACAGCGTTCCTTGCCATAGCAGTGGACATCCCCGATACCCAGATCATCCGCCAGAATGAAGACGATATTGGGACGGGGAGCTGTCGCCTGAAGGATGGATGCTGCCAGAAAGAGGAGAAATGGCAGAAAATACCGGTACATTTTATCCAAGAGTGGTGACTCCGGGCATGGCCACTTTGGGAGCTTTGATTTCGGTATCCAGGGTCATGGTATCCAGATCTGCCGGAGCATAGTGGTAGTCGGAATTCAGAGCTTTGTCCCAAGTGATCATTTTGCCGGTGTAGCAAGCATCCCGCATCATAATGCCCATGAGGGTGGAATGTGCCATGTAGGTACCATTGTTGATGATTTCGCCTTTGCGGAGAGAGGCGTACATGACATCCTGCTCGGCCTGGTGCATCTGGGTCGCCTTTTTGTGATAACGCTCCATGCGACCATCCTGCATCTGGACGATGAAGCGGCCCAGGTTGACTTGGCCTTTGCTTCCGAAGGCAACCACTTCATTACGGCTGGAGATTCCTTTTTGCTGGGCGGCATTGGCATGGAGGCGAAGTCCGTTCTCGTACTCGAAGGTAACGGCCATGTGATCAAAGATGTGGCCATGGTTTGGACCATCACGCTGTTCACGACCTCCACACCCCCAGCAACGTACTGGGGTTTCGTCTTTCTTCAACCAGGCACAACGGTCAATTTCATGGACAAATTGCTCCACGTTGAAATCCCCGGAGAGCCATGTGAAGTAATACCAGTTGCGAAGTTCGTATTCCAGTTCGGATTGATCAGGCTGACGGGGCCGTACCCAGACGCCGCCATTATAACGTCCACATTCTACTCCCAAAACATCCCCAATCATGCCATCATGGATTTTGGAGACCAATTCCTGGGTATTTTGTTCGTATCGCCAGCAGAGCCCGGAAACCAATGCGAGGTTCTTCTCTTTGGCCTTTTTGGCGGAAGCCAGAACTCGGCGAATTCCGGGACCATCCACAGCTACGGGTTTCTCAGCAAAGACGTGTTTGTCTGCATTAATGGCAGCTTCGATGTGCAGAGGACGAAAGCCTGGAGGCGTTGCCAGAATCACGACATCCACGTCAGACTCCATGATTTTTTTGTAAGCATCCAGTCCATGGAAAATCCGCTCGGAAGTGACATCGGTACGATCTTTGCCCACAGGAGTGGCTTTGATCCTTGGCACGAGACCTTTGGCTTTGTCTTCAAAGACATCCGCGACGGCGTAGAGCTTAGTGCCTTTGTCGGCATTGAGGGTGTTGATGACGGCTCCTGCACCTCGACCTCCACATCCTACGAGTCCAATTTTGATCGTTTCCGAGCCCACGATGGCAGATCTTGCACAACCGAGGGAAGCGGTTGCCAAAGCCGAGGCGGTGAGGATGGAACGACGTGGAAGAGTGGAGGTTTCTGGAGCTTGCATAATCAGTCTTTGTTAAGGGTGAGGGTTTTTTGAAAATTCTGAAGTTGAGGATCTCCTGTCCCCTTCATGAGTTGAAGAAGTTTTTCGAGGTGGGTTTCAATGATCTTCTGATGACAGGAATCGTCAATGAGGTTGTTGAGAGCATCGGGGTCTTTTTCGTAATCGTAGAATTCCAGAGGGGTCCGATAGAGGTAGTGTTGGGCACGTTTGGCGAGTTCAGGATCAGTTTCTGCGGCTTTGGCCAGTGCTTTCCAGGTAAGCCCAATCATCGACTCATTGCGAAAGGTGGTTTCCCCATTGCTCCAACCGTTCCAGATGAAGCCATAGTGTTTACTCTGGAGAGACCTCATGGTGTAATCCCGGCCTGAGGCAATCGTGTTGATGTGTGTGTAAACGTAGTCCCGGTTTTCTTGGGCCTGGCCTTTGAGAAGTGGCAGAAAGGAACGGCCATCCATGCCTTCCATGGGTGAAAGATTGAAGAGTTCCAGAATGGTGGGGGCAAAGTCGACTCCGGAAATCAGATGGGTTTTATCGATGGAGTTCGGCTGGATTGTTCCTGGCCAACGAACAATCCAGGGAGTGATGGTAGAGTGTCGCCAGACATTGGTCTTGGCAAAGGGGACCGGTATGCCGTGATCGGACTTGAGCATGACCACTGTGTTTTTCGAAAAGCCAGCTTCCTCCAACTCAGCCAGAACTCGTCCAATCACATCATCCGCACGGCGTACAGAGCTGTAGTATTGGGCAATTTCTTCACGAATGGAGGGCAGGTCCTGGAGAAATCCGGGAATGACAATTTCCTCAGGTTGGTAAATTTTGGATGGGGCAGGGTAGTCTCCGTAACGCTTCCTTTTCTTATTGTTGGAGTTTTTCTTCGGTTCTTGCTTGGGTTTGGCGTTGCGTTGATCTGCAGGCTTCCGGTTATCAAATGGCCGATGCGGATCATGTGTATTGACCATGAGAAAGAAGGGTTTGTCGGCTTCTTTTACTTCTTTGAGGAACTCTGCCGTGTATTGGCCATAAAGTTCCTGGCTCCGGCCATTGATCAATTCACTACGATCACGGCGATAAGCAAAGGCATCCTTGCGGGAGGGGACCACGTGTTCCGTTTTGCCCAAAATACCGGTGTGAAAACCATTCTTTCGGAGAGTTTCGGGAAGGGTCGGGACTCCCCGGTGGATGGTGTTGAAGCCAAGAGCTCCGCTATTGTGGGGATACCTGCCTGTCATCCAGACCGCACGGGTGGGTTGGCAAATGGCGATGGTGACATGGGCATGTTCAAATCGCAGCCCTTCCGCAGCCAGTTTGTCTATGTTTGGTGTCGTGTCGGCAACTTTGGAACCATAGACCCCAATGGAGTCACGGTTCATGTCATCCATGGTGATGAACAGAACATTGAGACGGTCCTTGGCAAGAAGGGCCAGTGGCATACCAAGGAGGTAGAGGAGGGTGAAGCGAGGTAGCATGAGAGGTTAGAGTTCGGTGTATTTGGTGTGTTTGCCTTTGGCTTTTTCAACAGGGTACTTTTCCCCGTTCTTCTGGATTTTCCTGAGCATGGCTTCTCCGAGGGGAATGTTCAGGTTGTCTGCCAATTCGAAAAGAAAGATGCCGATGTCCGCGATTTCCTCTACGACTTCTGGCCGGTGCGACTCAATGCGTGCCTCTGCTTCCTCGTTGGTTTTCCAAAGGAAATGCTCCAGCAGTTCACCCGCTTCAATGCTAATGGCCGCAGCCATGTCTTTCGGGGTATGGAATTGCTTCCAATCCCGCTCATCCCGAAAATTCCGGATGACCTCCGTGATCTGCTCAATTGAGTCGCTCATGCCGCATCAACGTGAGACGTTGAGGCAGATGGCTTCTGTTGTACTTCGGGCAAAGATGTGTCCTTGGGCCAAGGTGGGTGTGGACCAGCATTTACCGGAAATGGCCTTGGAGCGGGCAACTTCTTTGTAAGCCGAAGGAGAGGCTTCAGCAACAACCAGGCTTCCGTCATCTCCAAGGGCAAGGATTTGACCATCTCCAGTGAGTGTCACGTTTCCAGGTCCGAAGCCATCTTTGGACCATTTGGTCTCGCCAGTCACCAACTCGATGCATTTGAGGGGACCATTACCGTATTTTTTGAAACCAAACATGCCGTAAAGATGACCGTTATGTAGAACAGGTGTGCTCCAGTGGTTCACCACATCTTTGCGGAACCAAACGTTCTTTGAGGAAAATTTGCTGCCGGATTTGGAAACCTTGTAGAGTCCGCCACCAACTCCATAACCTGCCGAACAGTAAATGTATTCACCGTCCACAATTGGGGAAGCGGCAGTGGATACTTTGAAAGGATGTTTTTGCTGCCAAAGGATTTTGCCATTGGACACATCTACACCGACAAGACCGCTTTGCATGAAAAAGATGACTTGGCGAACTCCCTGAATAGTTGCCACCGTAGGAGTTGCGTGAGTCAGCATGTCTTCACCACTTTTCCAGGCAAGGTCACCGGAGGATTTGTTGAAAGCCAGGAAGGTTTGGCCTGCACCACCACCAGCAACAATGACCTGATTGCCTTCGATGATCGGGGAGGTAGCATTCTTCCATTTGATTTCCTCACCATCAAAGTCTTTGAGAATCCGATGTTTCCATGCAGTTTTGCCGGTTTTGGCATCCAGAGCATAAAGATTCATGTAAGCGTCATAGACGTAAACTTTTCCATCTGAAATTGTAGGGGTGGAACGAGGGCCATCACCTCCGTTATTACCTTTGGCTCCGGCATTTCCTCCAGAGTGACCGTAGTCCGCACGGGAGAGATCCACACTCCAGAGAGTTTTGCCGGTTTTGGCATCAACTGTCAGGCAGGCTTCACGAATCAAACCGTCTTCGTCCTGACGGGAAATGAGAGTTGAAGCAATCCCGTCGGCAACCGCAAATGAACTGAAACCATTGGGGGTATCCAACTTCCAGATGGCTTTACCTTTCAGTTTGGAAGGGTTGATCGTTTCAGAGGTTGCTCCATTGAAAGAGGGCCCCCGGTATTGTGTCCAATCTCCGGCAGAGGCAGATTGGGCAAAGGCGAAAGTGGCAACGACGCCAAGAGTGAGAGTTTTGCAGGAGAGACAATTGCGGAATTTCATAGTTCAGTTGAATAAGGTTAAAAAGTGTCGGCGGGGCGTTGTAGGTGATTTGGTGAAGACTGCAACGCTGTTTGTTCGATGGCCTGATCACAAAACCCTAAACGAATGATAGGATTTCACGGCCTTTTCTACCTCAATTCTTACAACTTCATTCTTGCCGGGGGCTGGATGGTGCAATTTTCTTTTGCCGGTCTATGATTCTTATCACTGACAACCCTCTCTCAGAAATTATTATGCAATTCAAAAAACTTCTTCTGCCTGTGGCCTTTGTGGCTGCTGGATCTTTGTTATCCGCTGATGATTGTGCCGTCAGCCTTTTTGATGGAAAGTCGCTCGACAACTGGGATGGTGATCCAAAGTTCTGGAGTGTTCAAGATGGTGCCATCACCGGAATCACCACCAAGGACAACCCGACCAAGGGAAATACCTTCATCATTTATAAAGGTGATAAAATGAAGGACTTTGAGTTGAACATGAAATTCAAAATCATCGGCGGCAACAGTGGCATCCAGTACCGTAGCTTCAAACTTGAGGGTAAAAACGATGGCTGGAGAATCGGTGGATATCAGGCCGATTTCGAATCTGGAGACCGCTACTCTGGTATTTGCTATGGTGAAAAATTCCGTGGAATCCTTTCCCTTCGTGGCGACAAAACGACCCTCACCCGTAAAGGCGGAAAGTTGGTTAAGAAGGTCGAAAACTTTGGAGACACCAAAGAAATCGGGAAAGCTGTCAAAAAGGAGCAATGGAACGAATACAAGATCGTCGCCAAAGGCTTCCATTTCACCCACTGGATCAATGGGGTAAAAACAACGGAACTCCTCGATAACGATGAAGACCAACGTCGTGACAGCGGATTACTGGCTCTGCAACTTCACGCAGGTCCGCCTATGAAAGTCCAGTTCAAGGATATCACGATCAAGCATCTGAAATAATCCCAGAACAGCTTGATGCACAAATTTCAAAAACTCCTCCCGGTGCAGCTACCGGGTGGAGTTTTTTTGTTTCTTTTTGGTTTTGGACTTCTTTAAAGCAGCCCGGGAAACATTGAGATCGGCAGCCCATTTTTCCCAAAGAGCTTCCATCTTTTGAATACGTTCGGGATACTTGAGTGCCAGATTTTGGGTTTCCGTCCGGTCCTTCGCAATGTTGTAGAGTTCCCATGGTTCCCTTGCTCGTTGCACTAACTTCCAGTCTCCTTGTCTGATCGATTGCCAGCTTCCATACTGAAAAAAGAGCGGGTCTTCCCGGTTGAGCGGTTTTCCAGTAAAGGTAGGCACAAGGCTAATCCCATCAGGGGAGGGGAGTGACGCCGGATAGGACGCGTGGCTACCGGCCAATTCCATAAATGTCGGAACAAAGTCAATGAGATGACAAGGCTCACGGCAAATCGCGTTCTCAGGTTGTTGGATCCCTTTTGGCCAATGGGCAATGAGCGGTGTACAAATTCCGCCCTCCAATCCTTGGACTTTCCATTTCCGCAAGGGGCTATTGGTTGCATTGGCCCATCCTGGACCAATTGCTTCGAAGGAACCCACGGTTCCCCATTTGGCACCTGTGTTTTGAGTTCCACGGCTTGGCTTTTCATGACTGGAACCGTTATCCACAAGAAACATAATCAGTGTATTTTCCAATTCACCCAAGGCTTTGAGTTTCACAATGAGACGCCCGACATTTTGATCTACAATGTCCACCATCGCCGCATGAATTTGCATCCGTAAGGCTTCCCTGGATTGTTCTTCTGCCGATAGAGACTTCCAGGGTTTGTGATCTGGTGGACTCAACGCTGCGACCTTTTCATCAAATAATCCCATTTCCAGTTGGCGTTGATACCGTGCCTTACGGATTGCCTCATAACCAACACTGTAGAAAGAATTGTATTTACTAGTTACGTGCGCAGGCGCATGCAAGGGCCAGTGCGGAGCATTGTAGGCCATATATAGAAAGAAAGGTTCTTCTGTATCTTGTTTTTCATCCAGACATTCCAATGCCCAGTCTGTAAATGTGTCTGTTGCATAAAAGGATTTATCCGGGATGAATGGACGGACCTCCTTGTCATCAAATGCCCAGGTATAGGATGCTCCCCAGCCGGGTTTCTCCTCCCCTGGCCGAGCTTTGTTGCCCGGATTCCAGAAGTTGATCGCACCACCAAGAAATCCTGAAAAGTGGTCAAACCCCCGGTGGTAAGGATTAAAGGACGCATGGTGTTTGCCTGCCCAGAATGTGCGATACCCTGCCGGTTTGAGAATATCGCCAATAAGGGCGGTGTTATCAAAATTACGATTGGAACGATGATGATATAGCCCAGTTAACAAACTGATTCTTGAAGTCCAGCATTTGGAGGTGTTGTAGGCCTGCGTGTAACGGATGCCCTGCTTCGCAAGCTTGTCCAGATTGGGTGTATCAATCTCACCACCATAGCACCCGAGATCCGAGTACCCCATGTCATCCACAAACAAGAGTAGAATATTTGGCCTTGGCGCAGCTTTGAGATTCAGGATGCCCAAAAGGATACATCCCAAAAGCGAATGATAGTAACTCCAGGGCATGTCAGTTTCTTACAAAGAAAAAGCGTTCGCGGCCTGATAAATCCTGTTCACCCCAATATTCTTGGTAACCCAGTTCAATCGCTTTAGCCTCAAGGATTTCTTTTTGTGAGATACCGGTCTCCAGTGCCAATACTCCCCCTGGAAGCAATCTTTCCTTCGCTCCTTCCATTACTGTGAACAAGCATTCTTCCCCATGTTCGCCGGAGGAAACCAATGCTTGGGTTGGTTCAAAATCCCGCACTTCACTTGCGGCCTCATGGAGTTCCTGCCGGGTCAAATAAGGTGGATTGCTGACAATGAGGTCAAACTGCCCATTCACCTCACCATACCAATTCGATACCCGAAAATCTACACGATCTGAGAGACCTTGTTTTTGAGCATTTTGTCGAGCCACGTCCAATGCATCAGGAGATACATCCACTCCGAGCACCTCCGCAGCTTTAAAAACCCTGGCCAAGGAAAGTGCCAAAATTCCTGAACCCGTACCAACATCAAGAATCCGCTCGATAATAACACCTTCCAGTAATTCCTCAATTAGGGAAACCAGCTCTTCTGTTTCAGGGCGGGGGATCAGGACGCGTTCATCCACATCAAAGTCTACCCCCATGAAATTAGCCTTACCTTCGATGTATTGAACAGGCTCACCTTTGGAACGCCGCTTCACCAAGGGCCGAATCGATTCCAGCTCCTTTTCCTCCAGGGGACGATCATGCTGCAAATACAGATCCAATCGGGAGGGTAAACCCAAACCATGCGAAAGAAGAAGTTCCGCGTTCAGTCTAGGATTATCAATCCCTTTCTCCTCAAAAAAGCCAGAGGTACGGAGTAACACTTCTTTTATTGTCAGCATTCTGGGTCCATCAAGCTTGCTCGTCCATCAAAGCATCCACTTTCGCCTGGTTGTCTGCCTCAGACAACCTTTGCGCCAATTCCGATAACTCTCCATTGAGGACACCCTCCAGGTTATGAGTGGTATACCCAATGCGATGGTCAGTTAATCGACTTTGCGGAAAGTTGTATGTGCGAATTCTTTCACTGCGATCACCTGTTCCAATTTGCCCACGCCGGTTTTGAGCGTATTTTTCATGTTCTTCTTCCTGTTTTTTCTGAAGTAGCCGAGATCTCAAAACTTTTAGTGCTCGATTCTTATTCTTCAGCTGAGACCGCTCATCTGCACATTGAACAATCATTCCGGTGGGTTTATGCAAAATCTGGACCGCCGAATCGGTGGTATTGACCCCCTGCCCACCAGGACCGCTGGCTCTGCAGACGGTAATCTCCAATTCATTGGGATCAATCACCACATCCACATCCTCGGCTTCCGGCAATACAGCAACGGTTGAGGTGGAAGTATGAATGCGACCATTGGTCTCCGTAACTGGAATACGCTGTACCCGATGCACTCCACTCTCAAATTTTAAAGTTTTGTAAACATCATCTCCAGATATTAGAAAACTGATCTCTTTAAACCCTCCCGCTTCAGATCCACTGGACCCCATATCCTTCGTGCTCCATCCCTGTATGTCCGCATACCTCTTGTACATTCGATAAAGATCACCAGCAAATAGAGAAGCTTCGTCCCCCCCTGCACCCGCACGAATTTCCATGATAATGTTGCGATCATCACAATCATCTCCTGGCAGCATCGATACCAGAACATCCTTTCGTAACACTTCTACCAGTGATTCCAAATCCCCAATCTCTTCCTGAGCCAATTCCTTCAACTCATCATCCATCTCTGGATCATCTAAAATCTCCTTATTATCTTGCAGTTGTTGCTCAGAAGATTCCGCCTTCTCATACAATTCAATTAAAGCCCCCAAACGCTGGTGTTCACGAGTTACTGCTGCAACACGTCGCTGGTCATTAAAGAAATCCGGCGATGCCATATCAGCATCCAACTCCTGATAGCGTGCTCGAAAAGGATCAATACTTGGAATTCCGTCCATTATTTTCTCAAAAAAGATTGCAGCCCAGTGTAGTAATGGGCTAGTTCTAAGGGTTTGAAGATGTCCAAAGGGTCACTCCATAGCCAGAATATTATCACTTGCATCTGGGATTTTGATAAAACCCTTATCCCCGATTACATGCAAGCACCTCTCTTTGAAGAGTATAACATTGACCAAAAGTTATTCTGGAAAGAAACCAATCTTCTCCCTGAGTACTACGAAAAAAGGGGGCAAATCGTCTCAAAGGAGACCTGTTACCTAAACCACCTTCTGTCCTTTATCCGAAATGGCCCCCTCAAGGGACTCAACAATTATAAACTGAGGCAGCTTGGCCAAAGACTTTTATTTTACCCCGGTCTTCCAAATTTTTTTAGCCAACTCAAGGAACACGTCGCGAGAAAAGCTGAATACAAACGAGCGAATATTAAGCTCGAACATTATATCATCAGCACAGGGCTAGGTGAAATGATCCGAGGTAGTGTCATCGCCCCATTCGTTGAAGAGATTTATGCTTGTGAACTAGTGGAATCCATTCCCCCGCCTTATTTTACAAAACAATTGGAATTGCCTATAGACCCTGGTCCAGAAATTTCTCAAATTGGCTTGATGGTCGATAACACCATCAAAACAAGATTCCTTTTCGAAATAAATAAAGGCTCCAATAAAATTCCAGACATCAATGTAAATGCAGCAATACCCGAAGAAGAGCGCCGTATTCCATTCCACAATATGATCTACATCGCCGATGGACCAAGTGACATTCCTGCCTTTTCAGTAGTAAAAAGAGGTGGAGGCAAAACCTATGCAGTCTATGATCCGGAAAATTTAGCGGAATTTGAACAGAATGACCATTTGCTGCAGGCTGGACGCATTCACGGTTATGGGCCTGCCGATTACACCCCTGAAAGCAGTACGTCAAAATGGATTCATCTTCATCTCGACAAAATCTGCGAGAAGATTATACATCGCCACCAAGATTCACTTAATGAAAAAATCAGCCAAGCTCCAAGGCACATCGAAAAACCGGAACCTTATCAGAAAACAAAACCTGACCTACCTAACCAAACCGAACTTTTTAATAACTAGTCACCCAAGGGCTTGAACTGCACACGACAAGCAGCTGCAAATAATATCGTAAATAAAAGAGCAACTGAAGGAGTTCGAAAAGGAAATTCGACAAAACTATAAATCAACAAAATAAAACAAACCAGTAATAGCCAATTGCATGTAGTTATACGATTGTAAACTTTATACAACAACGGGATACAGAAAACCAATAATAATAGAATTGAACCGATGATACCCATTTCCGCAAAATATTGAAATATATCATTGTGAGCGTATATAAAATGCATGTCTTCCTTTAAATTCTGTCCACGAAACTCACCACTATTATAAAAATTATAAACAAACTCAAAACTTCCAAGCCCCCAACCAAAAACAGGTGAAGCCAGAAACATGTCCCAAGTCCCTAAAGATAAGAAGTAACGAGTACTCTGACCACTTTTAAAAATCTCATAAAAGTAAATGCTAGTAGTATTTCTCATTTCCTCAAAATTTGCTAAATCAGAATTCAAAGCAAGAAACCCAACTAGACCAACAAAAAGAGCTGCAATACACACACTAATAAATAGGTTTAATCTGCTCTTTAGGAAATAAAATTGACTAACCCGAAAAACAAAAAAGCAAAACAACAAAAGGTAAAGCAAGGAACATGATCTAGAACCTGATAAAATTACTG
>Ga0181568_10005581_pt1 | contig 11053 bp, 9 predicted proteins | sample 101ome_20_FD_133758 | JGI IMG/M metagenome (GOLD analysis project Ga0181568, IMG submission 133758) | Coastal salt marsh microbial communities from the Groves Creek Marsh, Skidaway Island, Georgia - 101404AT metaG (megahit assembly) | ecosystem: Environmental > Aquatic > Marine > Intertidal zone...
AGATATCTAGGTGGTCCGTCTTCAGCGTGTGTTGCTCTAACAAGTTTATCATTGCCATCGTCCATTACAAAGCTAGATCCGCCTAGTCTATTATACGGGATATTTGCTTTTCTACCAGTAGCACCAACATCTACTCTTGGACTTCCTGCTCTTTTATCTTGGGGACCTGGTGTACTCCAACCAAAAACACCACTAGGTATTTCTCTACGAGCACTAGTTGACGTTGTTCCTCTAGTTTCGTCAAAAATCAAACCTTGGATTTCTAAAACATTTGTAAAATCTTTATTGTAAGGTTTATTAAATAAGTTTGTATCAATAAGCTCGCCTGTTTCTATTTTTTTATTATATTCGCCTACAGGCAACTTTGCACCTTTTAACGGTTGAGGTGTAACTTCAGTGGTCATTGATGTAGATGCTCTTCCATCAGGAACCATAAAGTTCATATAATCATCTTGAATACAACCTATCCAATATCCAAAATTTGTATTTCCTTCTGCAAATATTACAAGAACTTTAGTGCCTATATCCGGAGGAACAGCCCAAAATCCATAACTTTTTTGAGAATATTGATATCCGTCTTGTTCTTGTAACCCGAACACAGGTGTTACTCCGTAGAATGGACTAAGATATTTTACGTTTAATAATTGTCCACTACGTTCAGGGGTGCCGCCGGCACCTGTATAACGTAAAATTTCTACTTCTAATGTACCCATCATTTTAGTATCAAGATGGTTTGTTACAATAGCTTCGTAAGGTCCACTATCATAAACTCCGGTAAGTTCTGCTGTAGTTCTTGTATAATTTCCTGACATTTTTTATCCTACTCCTACTCCGCTACTATCTGTCCAAGAAGAACCTGCAATCGAAGTAGTAGTACTTTGTGTTATTGGCTCTGGACACGGTTGTTGTGTCGGTGGTGGAGGTGGTGGAGGTGGAGCTCGACCTTCTAAAACTTGATTTTGTTCTTCTGGCGTAGGTATACTTCTTTGATCTGTTCCTCTAGGATCTGCTGCATCTGGATCAATATTATCTTCTACAGGAGCTCCTTCACCTCCAAACGCTTCTAATGGATCTGTTGTATCACTTGGTGCAGGAGCACTTTCAGGAATTTGATCTCTGCCTCTAGGATCAGTTAGGTCTGAATCTGTTCCGGGAGGAACTACACCTGTATTAGTTACAGCAACATTTGACGGACCTACATTTGTTTCAACGTGGGGTGTTGCTGCTGCTGCTCCGGTGCCGTGAACTAATAAGTCTTTTACTTTTGTTCCGGTCCTAAAATCATATCTATCATCTAAAGGATCAGTAGGTTCGTATACATAAACAGCTACTCCGCCAGGAAGTGAAGTTCTTCCTATTGGCTGAGATCCAGGACGTCCTGTACCAGAGACTGAACCTACACCCGTACCTGCTGCTGCTCTAGCAACTTGTGTTCTAGGACTTTGTCCTGTTTCTGGTATAGCACCACTTGGACCATCAGAATTTACATCAACTAGTGTAGATTCGCCTACTTCGCCTGTTCTTATTTCTTCTAATTCTTGGTATAACGTATCGGGATTGTGACTAGCTCTATTTAAACCGTCGCCTGCGTAATAACTTTGTCCTTTATTAACTCTTCTTGACTGTCCTTGCATAGCATAAGGTACAGGCATACTTGCAAATTCTTGTGCAAGTTTAATCATAAATTTATCTGTAGCGTAAGTACCAGCAAGCCAATCATTTAGTCTTCTATATCTTTTTAAAATACCTATAATTAGTGCATCTTGCACATCGGCAGTATATCTTGTAGTTAAAGGGTCTATTCCAAGTGTTTCAATTGCTGCTGTAAGTGTTCTTTTAATAAACTGATACCTTCCGCAAGCACTTGATCTAAATCCGTTGTCTATTCGTTGTTGTTGGAAGCGTTGTACTTCAGCACAAGTCATTTGAACTAGTGCTGGTTCCGAACTTCCAGGCCACAAACTTGTATAAGGGTCTGCGCCTGCGACAGCTTCACCTTTTGCAATTAAATCTAGCAAAGATTTTTCTTGGTCTGTTATTGTAACCGCTGGCATTAAACTCCTCCGTTTCCGCCTGGTCCTGAAGGTCTAGCGTTTGCAACAATATTTGCTTGTTGTAATGTTTTTTCAATTTGTTGAACTGTAGAAGTAGCCTGTGTTACTGCTGCGGCAGCTTGTTTAGCTGCTTTTGGCGCACTTGCAAATATATTTTGGTTAGGCGTCCAAGCAAATTCGCCTATTTGAATTACGGGTTGACTAAACACTACATCATCTCCTGCTGTTGTTGACTTATTATTAAATACCGGCATACTCATTAACAAATCCTCTGCAGATGCTTGCGTTATATTTTGAACTGCTTGCACTGCATTTACAGGAGATGTTATATCACAAGGATTTGATGCTCCTGCTGTGCTATTTACAGAATTGTTTGCGCCTGCACCCTCACCATTGGCTCCTAATGTTCCATCAGTAGTTTCTTTAATATTTTTGTCGTCACTTGGTTTAATCGGAACATTGCTTGTAGTTGGAGTGTCATCTTGTCCTCGACGGCGTATAAGTTTTAATGTTTGTCTAAATTGACCTCTGCTAAACGTATTTGTCACAGCCCAAATAGAATATAACCCACTAAATTGAGGTACAGTTTGCGGGAACTCCATTGTTGCACCTTGAATTTGATAATCAAATGGTGTTTTAAAATTTACAATACACATCACTTCGTTTTGCAAATAATTCATAGTTTGTTCAGCAAGGACATTTGGATTACCTGTAGGCGTTCCTACAAAGTTACCTGTTTGTTGTGGTAAGAAAAACGGATCTCCCCATATTTCCATTTCAGCCGTTACCATATCTGCAGGAGAGTTTATAAGTGTATTATGAAATTGTTCTGCTATGCGTTGCCTCATATCTCCGCTTACTGATGCAGCATTATATCTCATTTCATTTGTTTCTTTAAATTGGGCGCCGGGTTCTCTTTTTCCACCACCACCTTCTACAACAACTTCACTACCTTTTACTTCGTTACTATTTTGTAATGTTTTCTTATTAGCTCCATCTAAAGCGACTGTACCGCTGTTTTGACCATAGTTAGCAAATGCTGCTTGGAAAAATGCATTATTAAATGATATATCAAAATTCAAAACATCTTCATTTTGTCCGGTATAAAAGTAATTGTATTCTTTAGGTGCTAACGCTTTTAATCCTTCAGTATTTGATGGAGACTGTGTAGGTGCTAAAAATTTAGCTTCATCTGTGAAATAAGGTAATATACTATAAACATAAATTTTTGGTGAGCGGCCTCTTTGTAGTTCTGCGGCAGGGTTTCTGTCTATAAAAACTTGTGTATCAATCTTAAACCACTGCTTAGTTCCGTTTGTAGATTCTTCAGTAGATTTTTCTTTGCAATATTCGCTATCTAACAAAACTTTTGTTATTATATCTGTTATTGTTTCACCTTGTCGAAATCTAAAAACTCTGCCTTTTTCAGCTGCTGCTGCTTCGGAAGATCCTAAATCTACTACATCTCCGAATTCGTCATAAGTTGCATCCTGTTCAGCTTGTGGAGTATCTCCTGGAGCGTTAGTATCAATTACTAAGTCACTTAAACCAATAGGATTCATACTGCCTGTGTCCGATGCATAAGCTTTTAATACTGTAAATAAATTGCTAGGTGCTTGTACAGAATTGTCTTCAATACCTTGCTGTTTTTTCTCAGTGCTTCTGTCAATTTCAGGATTAGCCATCCCTTTTTCTCTTCTTTGTTGTTCAGGTGCATCGACGGTTAAAGAAGTTGAACCAGCTAGATCGCCTCCGGCGTTTTTTACAATATTAACTAGTGCATCTGGAGTTTTTGGAAATGCAATAATATATCTATCTTCTTGGATTGTCGTTCCTGCTTGTTCTAATTCTTGTACTCTTTCGTTATAAACTGCTTGTACACTCTTTTCATCGCCATTAAGTATTTCGTGTACTTTTTGACCTGCTGCTTGAATTTGAACTTTAGATTCTTGGATTTTATCGTCTAGTCCTGTTTCGCTCATAGGAACAGCTTTTACAGTATACATTGCTCCTTTTCCTGTTACTGAAAATTCTATTTTCGTAATTAAAATAGGTATATAAATCGGTTGTGTAAATGTTCCTGCAGATTCTCCATATTCGTCCCAGCCTACAAAATCTATTCTTAAACAAAACGGAGCATCAGTATAATTTGCATATCCAATCTCTGACGAAGCGCCAATTATTGCCTCAATAAATTGTCCCATTGAATAGGGTTCTACAACTTCAAATGAAAGTGATGTTCCTAGTGCAACGTTAGTTGCTCTATTAGGAGCAATAACGGCATCCATTTCTAAATTTTCTATATAGTATTCAGCATCTTGATCGCCTTCTAAATAGGTTTTATATCTTTTACCTAAATTTCCGCCGCCAGATTTAAGTATGTAGGTTTGTGTAAAATCTGTTTCTCTATACTGACTTGGAAAATTAAATTCGCTGTCATTTAATATACCAAGTGTAATAATATAATTCCAAGAAATTGCTTCACGTAATGGATTTGGAATTCTACTCTTTGCAGTGCCTGCACTAACAGTTCCTCCGCTAGAAGCATTTCTAACAAGATTTTCGTCCCAAGGATTTTTAAAAGTAAGGTCTAAAAAGTCTCCTGTTATACCAGAAAGATCACCTTGTTCTGCAAGTTGTCTCAAACGATCAAATTCACCGCCAACTGCACCAATTAATTCTCCAATATCTCTTGGCACAACTGTTACAACATTTTGTACTAAATTTGTAAAATCTCCAAAAGATCCAACTAAACTATTAAGACTGCTTATATTAAATCCATTTAAAGAACTTAACTTGCTTTTTATAGATCCAACACTAGAACCAAACTGAGAACTTACTCTACTCAGGGTATTTGCAACTCCTGCAATAGATCCTAAAGTATTAGAAACTTTTGATAAACCGCTTGTTAATCCACTGTTTACATTAACAGTTCCTCTACCTGAAACACCCTGTATAGCATTAGCAACTGTACTTGCTGCGGCAGCAACATTTCCAATTTGTCCAGGATTTGAAACAAGACTATTTAATCTACTAGGATCAAATACATCAAGTTGGCCTCTTTGTTGAAAACTTTTTGATACTTGCAAAAGATCGTTTTCTGATACATTCAAATTACTGCCAACTGCAATTCTTATATCATTTGCTGCTTTTGAAATTTCTCCTGAAGCCCTTGCTGCACTATTAAGTGATGAAGCAGATGTTTGGGCTGCCTTAGTAATAGAATTTACACTAGCTACTGCATTAGAAACTTGTGCTGCTTGATTAATTATTCTTGAGAAATTAATAGCCATATTATATGCCTAACTGTGATTGCAAATTACTACCTTGCGGCAAATAAATTTCTGTTCCTGAAACAAAATCAAATACAGGATCTTTTAATACGTCTGGATTCCTTTGTGCAAAAACCCACCATAATTCTTTTTTGCCGTATAAATCATTTGCTAACAAATCTGGTCTATAATTATACGCAGGCAAAATTGTATATAACACATCGTCGCCTGCAACAGGAATTGGTCTAGGAACAAAAATGTCAAGATATCCGTTTGAGTTTATTTTTGTTTTACCATAAGGTCCAAAATTATTTCCAGCCATTATACAAATCCTTGATCTTGACCTACAAATGTACCATTAGCATAATCAACAAGACTAAATCTAGCCTGTGATCTTCTTGCGTATTGTGGCGTAGCTGTTATCGTTACTGTTGCTTGAGCAGGAACGTAGTTTGTTTCGTTACCTACAACTGTTTGTATATAATCTACATCAGCTGGAAAATCTGTTGTAAAGTTTGTTATAAGGACAGGAATATTATTTAAAACGTGTTTACCATATCCATTTAATCTACAAACAGGAGGTGGTTGTCCTACTAAGTCTCCTTCTCCGCCATAAAACATTTTTGTAACAGTCCTTAAAAAATGAAGCGTAGCAATAAAGTATTGCGCATCTGCTGTTGTTTCATTTAAAAATTCTCCAGCAATAGTATAATTGTCTACTTGACTATTTTCATATGCATTATAAGGAAAATTAGAGTGTGTTGGCGTAATTTGACTGTAATTCGCACTATGTCCTATTAACACTGTTGGGTTAAATGGAAATATCATTCTGTTTCCAGTTCCTGCTAATGGAGCAAGTATTGGCGAGGATGCAAAAATACCAGGAACACTTATACTCACTCTCCAGTCAGTTTCGTCAGCCGACGAAACATTAGCAGACAATATTGCTCTTGTAAGTTCTCTTGATCTAGGAGCAGCATTATAACCAACTCCTTGCGAAGCATTACCAATCATACGTATAGCAGCACCAATATTCGAAAGGCTGTTTCCGCGATTTATTAAATTATCTACAGCACCTACTGTATTCCTTAAATTTCCTGCAATACTTGTTACTTGGTTTAATGTATTAACTAAACCACCCGATGTACTAAAGTTACGTATTCCACTAGCAGCTCGATTAAAACTACTAGAAACGTTGTTAATTGTTCTCGATACTGAATTTATATTGCTAAACGCATTATTGACACTAGTAGCAAGATTGTTAAATGCACTAAACAGTCCCATAAAATATATTTCTCCATTAGTATTTAGTTGACAAAATTATCTACGTATATTATAATAAATACTATAACTGGAGCAGTATATGAGACCTAAAAATTACCTCAACAACAAAGACATTTTAAAAGAAATACACAGATCAAAAAACACATTTAACAGCTACGTAGAAAAAGATTATGCCGACTATGACATCATCTTAGAAAGCGTAGAGAAAGTTAACATAAGAACGATTGCAGAAGCAAAAAGAAATAAAGCAAAACGTTTATCTAACGAAGATTACGAAAAAAGAAAAATTAATGGTGAAAAAGTAAAACAAGCAGATTGCGAAGTTGATTATAAAACCATTACTAAAGAAGAAATAATCTTTCGTATAATGACGTATGATCACATTCCGGAAGAGCCAGGACGTAAAAAGAATCCAAAAACTGTAGCTGATACAAAAACTAAACTAAATTTTCCACCTTTCCAGCATTATAAATTCAACGATGACGGTGAACTTGTTTGTGTAGGCAAATCTCACTGGGTTGGAGGAATGGAGAATGGACATTTTTCTAAGGATCACGGCAAAGCAACTAACAAACTTGCACTTATGTGGATGAAACTATGTGACAGATATGCAACACGAGGAAATGTGAGAGGATACACTTATAATGACGAAATGCGAGGACAAGCAATATTGCAACTTGCTCAAATTGGTCTACAGTTTGATGAGTCTAAAAGTCAAAACCCCTTTGCTTATTACACAGCAGCAGTTACAAACTCATTTGTGCGTGTTATCAACATTGAAAAACGCAATCAAAACATTAGAGACGACATCCTCGAAATGAACGACTTAACACCGAGTTATACAAGACAACATCAAGGCGAATGGGAAGCTAGTGTAAAACGGAATGAAGATGCTAGTATTTCATCATTTTCAAAAGAATAGCGGTTGACAAGTGTATAATTACATAGTATACTTTAACAAGTATATATGGAGGATTTTCTTTGTTTAAGAAAGCTGCGGTGTTTACAGACATCCATTTTGGCCTAAAAGGCAACAGTCGCATACACAACGACGACTGCGAAGAATTTATCGATTGGTTTATTGCAACTGCAAAAGAAAATAATTGTGAAACAGGTATTTTTTGTGGAGACTGGCATCACAACAGAAATTCGCTTAATCTTACTACTATGGATGCAACAATCCGTAGTATGGAAAAATTAGGTAAAGCTTTTGAACAATTTTTCTTTTTTGATGGCAATCACGACTTGTATTATAAAGACAAGCGTGATGTAAATTCTACTGCATTTGCAACTTATATTCCAGGTATCACATTTGTTGACGAAATGACAACTATCGACGATGTTACACTTGTGCCTTGGCTTGTAGGCGACGAATGGAAAAAAATGACCAAACTTAAAAGCAAATATGTATTTGGTCATTTTGAACTGCCGTCATTTTATATGAATGCTATGGTACAAATGCCAGATCACGGCGATTTAAAGGCTGAGCATTTTGCTAATCAAAGTTATGTGTTTTCAGGACATTTTCACAAACGACAAAAACAAGGCAAAGTACATTACATTGGTAATGCTTTTCCGCATAATTATGCAGATGCTTGGGACGACGATCGTGGTATGATGATACTCGATCGAGAAAACAATGCAGAACCAGAATATATTAACTGGTCAAACTGTCCTAAATATCGTACTGTTAAACTTTCTCAATTATTAGACGAAACAGAAACACTTGTCAAAGATAAAATGTATCTAAGAGTAACGCTTGACTTGCCTATTAGTTATGAAGAAGCAAACTTTATCAAAGAAACATTTATTAAACAATACGGATGTAGAGAAATTACATTAATTCCTCAAAAACAAATAGAAGAAATTTCAACTGATTTAGACATTGCACAGTTTGAAAGTGTAGATCAAATTGTTGCCGGTGAAATTGCAGAATTAGATACAGAAAACTACAACAAAAAGATGCTGTTAGACATCTATAATGGACTTGAACAATAAATGATTCGTATCAAAGATTTAACTGTAAAAAACTTTATGAGTGTGGGCAACCAGACTCAGGCTGTTGACTTTAATCGCGAACAGCTCACTTTAGTGCTTGGCGAAAACTTAGACCAAGGAGGTGACGATTCCGGATCCCGTAACGGTACAGGCAAAACAACGATAATCAATGCATTATCTTACGCTTTGTACGGTCAAGCACTGACTAACATCAAGAGGAATAATCTTATTAATAAGACAAATTCTAAAGGGATGTTAGTCACCCTACACTTTGAAAAGAATGGCGTAGATTATAGGATTGAGCGCGGTCGCTCTCCTAATGTACTTAAATTCTTTGTCAATGATCAAGAACAAGAACTAATTGACGAATCGCAAGGTGATAGTAGAAAAACACAAGAATCGATTAGTGAACTTCTTGGTATGAGTCACGATATGTTTAAACATATTGTTGCACTCAACACTTATAGCGAACCGTTTCTTTCAATGAGAGCAAACGATCAGCGTGATATTATTGAACAATTGTTAGGTATAACATTATTAACTGAAAAGGCAGAATTGTTAAAAGAACAAATTCGAAATACAAGAGATACAATTACACAAGAAACACTAAAAATTGAAGCTATTCAAACTGCAAATTCAAAGATTGAAAATACTATTGATAGTTTAAAAAATAATCAACGTGCTTGGTTAGCAAAAAAACAACAAGACATAAAAAAACTTAGCAACGGTATTGATGAATTAGAGAAAGTTGATATTGATTTAGAATTAGATGCGCACGAAAAATTGCAAAACTGGACTGAATTAAACAATGCAATTACGGCTCTTAATAAAGAAAAAAGCACATTAGAGAGTGCATTGCTACGTGCTACTAAGAGTGTTGAAAAAGCCGAAAAAGACATCGCAAATCTTGACGATGCTACTTGTTATACTTGTGGACAAGCATTACACGAAGATAAAAAAACAGAAATTGAGTCAAGAAAAGCAAAAGAACTTAATGATGCAATGGCGTATCAAACCGAAGTAGGTAATAAACTGCAAGAAGTATTATCTGGCCTTGAAGAAATAGGTAATATTAACGGAAAACCGAATACGTTTTACGAAACTGCAAAAGAAGCATATGAACACAGAAACAACGTAGATAACTTAAAGCAAGCATTGCTAAGTAAAGAGCAAGAAGATGATCCATATCAATCACAAATAGACGATTTAACAAATACAGCACTTCAAGAAATTGACTGGAATATCGTAAACGAACTAACTTCGTTTAAAGAACACCAAGAATTTTTGTTAAAGCTACTTACAAACAAAGATAGCTTCATTCGTAAAAAGATTATTGATCAAAATCTTGCATATTTGAACAACAGGCTCACATATTACCTCGATAAACTAGGCTTACCGCACCAAGTAGTATTCCAAAACGACTTAAATGTAGAAATTACCCAACTAGGACAAGACTTAGACTTTGATAACTTGTCAAGAGGTGAGCGTAACCGTTTGATTCTTGGATTAAGTTTTGCATTCCGTGATGTTTGGGAAAGTTTATATCAACATATTAACTTGTTGTTTATCGACGAGTTGATCGATAGTGGTATGGATACTGCTGGTGTTGAAAATTCACTAAGCATCCTTAAAAAAATGGGCAGAGAACGTGACAAAAACATTTATTTGATTAGTCACAAAGATGAGCTAGTAGGAAGAGTTAACCACGTTCTAAAAGTTATTAAAGAAAATGGATTTACTAGCTACGAAAATGACATAGAAGTAATAGACTAATGGAAAATGATGTTCACGATCAGTTAGTCAAAGCATATTTAGAATATTTTAAGGCTAACGAAAAGTTTGAAAGGCAAAATAGTGTTCGCACACATAGATATGTACGTAAATGTTTACGTGACATTAGACAACTAGCAAAAGACAGAGCAGACGAAATACACGTATATCATAACACTACACGAAAAACCAGAAAAGGCACTTAACTGTTTAGGTAGAAATACATAATGTATGAATTGGACATATCAAGGTAAACAAATAGACACTATACCAGACGAGTATGAGGGTTTTGTTTACTTAATAACCAATATTACTACTGGACAAAAGTACATAGGCAAAAAACTAGCAAAGTTTAAAACAACTAAGCCACCTCTCAAAGGCAAAAAGAACAAACGTAGAGGCTACAAAGAAAGCGATTGGCGTGACTATTAGGGATCATCTGATAGACTACAAGCTGATGTTGAAGCACTAGGCCCAGAAAACTTCACAAGAGAAATATTATATCTTTGCAAAGGCAGAGGCGAAATGTCTTATCTAGAGGCTAAAGAGCAGTTTGACCGTCGTGTATTAGAGACAGATGAGTATTATAACTGAATTATTAATGTAAGAGTTGGCGGCTCAGACAAATTAAAACAAGCTCTATTAGAACACACCATCAAGGCAAATCATTCCAAA
>Ga0181568_10005582_pt1 | contig 11053 bp, 11 predicted proteins | sample 101ome_20_FD_133758 | JGI IMG/M metagenome (GOLD analysis project Ga0181568, IMG submission 133758) | Coastal salt marsh microbial communities from the Groves Creek Marsh, Skidaway Island, Georgia - 101404AT metaG (megahit assembly) | ecosystem: Environmental > Aquatic > Marine > Intertidal...
AGGCTATGACATAATTAGGGAGGCATATAACTTCTTAAGATTTGGAGAAGGGTCAGAAGATTTAATATTTGCTGTGTCTATAGATTCTAATATGGACCCTTATACAAAAAACGTGTTAAGAGCATTACTTCTTGTGGAAGATGTTAGCTGCGAACAAATAACACAGAAAACAGGTATACCAGAACGTGTTGTTAGGATTTACGAAGAGTTATTTTACAACGTGTGGGATAGACAAGATGATCAGTTATTTATAGCATCTTTGATTAATCCAGTAGGAGCTTTTGCAGAACTAAATCCTAATTACCAAGCACGTACAAATTATGCTGAACTACTAAGACGTACTGGTTATAAATATAATATAGAAGATGTATTGAGTTTAGCAGGACTCAGAGGGTACGAGGTTAATGGTACTACTCAAAATTTAGTAGCTGAATTTGAGAACAGATTAATGGCTAATGCATTATTTCTAGCAAATACAGGATTTATGAACAGCCGTAATAATGTCGGTATTAGTAATGCTAAAAATCTTTTGGCTGCTGCTAAGCATGGTGGTGATACAGACACAGCTCAGACCGACAATATAGGACTCGGTGGTATAGCATCTACAATGGCCGAAGAAATAAAGATTGTGGGTATGGATGTTGCAGAATCTACACGAATAAAAAAGGTAGCATTTGAAGAAGAACGGTTACTGAAAAATAGCGGGTAACCATATATGTTTTTTTTCTTGATAAACTTTAATATAAATTAAATAATATTTAACTATGAATGAAAAACTAGTAGGTTGGTTTGAGGATATACTTCCTGAGATAAAAAAAACTAATGATGTAAAAGGAACAATGTTAAAGTTTGCTAATGACAAAAACATTGCTCCAGCACTACTAGAAAAACTAGGACATGTTTACAACACTGCTAAGACTGTAACCTACTTGGATAAGTGTGCGTCTCAAAACAAAGGTCGTGGAGAAACGTTTCAAGTTTTAGACATTCCTGAAATGCTTGAAGAATATACTCAGAAAAAAGCATCTGATCATGAATATTCTAGTAATGATTACTCGAGTTTATCGTCTGGAAGTTTTACAGACCTATTTGAGGGTAAAGTAACTTTTAATGATTTAAACTCACTAGACGAGTCAGAAGATTATAAAGAAGTAAAAATTGCAAGTGATCGAAGATTAGAATGGAAAAATGATTCTATAAAAATCGCTAACTTATCTCAAGCAGAGCAATTAATTTTTGATAACCAAGAAGATAATAGGAAAGTAGCGTCTGAGATTTCTGACTATATTAGGGATTCCTATAACGAAACAAGTTTTGAGCAGATAGAACAAGACGCAAAATACTATTTTGGAGACTGTATAAAAGAAGCCTGTGACTATGTATCTGCCTACATGGACGGTATTGGTTACGCTGTAAAAAGAGCATCTGATTCAGGTAAATCTAGACTGTTAACTGACAATACTTTTCTTTTGAAGTTTGCATTTATACAAAATAATTTAAACACCATAGAACAAGCAGATTTTTATATACAAAATAATCGTAAAAAAAAAGCTAGCGCAGAGAGTAGTAAGGTAGACGAAAATACAAAAAAACCAACAGACGATTCTGATGAATCCAAAAAGCAAGATAAAGAAGACGGAGTACGCCTTGATAAGATTAAAAAGGAGAGAACTTTCTCACCAGCTCCTGCGGTTGCAAAAGATGATTGGCCGGATTTAGCAACCGGAAAGGAAAAGTTAAAATATCTTGTTGGAGGCGCAGCAAGTGGTTTGTCTGGATTGGTTGCTGGTGGTAGGCATGGTTTAGGTTTAGATAAAAGTTTGCCGGACACAGTAAGTTCAGTGCGAGATACACTAACTAATTTTATATCTGATGTAGCACCATCAAGAAATACTGGGCAGGAATTAATCGATAGTGATTTAGATGATGCAAAATACACAAGTGTTATACAGGATTTGATAATAACAGATCCAATATTAGCTGAAGAAGATGAAGATAAGGTATTGGATTTGTATAATACTATAAAGTCTGTAGCTCCTGAAATGGCTAAGGATAAAAATGTAGCACGAGTAGTATTAAGAAGTGCCGTTCAGTATGACGGTATAGCAGCACCTGATTTAGCTCAACTTGTAGAAGCAGAAAGAAGTATACAAAGATCGCAAGCTAACTCCAGCGCAATTGATTCTGCTAAATATGACAGAAATCCAAGTGGGCACCGTATTAATTAATTTATTATGCCTAGCAATTTACAAAAATCATTACTTGGTGCACTAGCTGGTGGTATAGCTGGTGGTGGACTCAGTGGTTACTTAAGCTCTAAAAATAAAGTAGACGGAGAGTCAAAAAAAGATAGACGCAAACGTATACTAACAAATGCATTAATAGGCACTGGACTGGGTGGTGTTGCAGGTGGAGGGTTAACAGGCGGTGCTTCGATGTTGGGCAAAGCCATGGACGCGCAAACACCGTTGTCAAGTTTGGATAGTAAAACTGACTATAGTCCGGGCACTGGGCTGATGGATCAAATTAATAACAGAATAACGCCGGGCGTACTCAATCCATTTTCAGCAGAAGATAGTTCAGGAACTAACACACTAAAAGGTGTGGGAGGTTTAATCGGAGGTATGTCCTCGTTCTTCGACAAGCATTACGAAAATTTAAAAAATAATATAAGCTCCAGTAGATCTTCTTACGCGGATAATTTACTAACGAAGCTAAACATAAAAGGTAAAAGTTTAAAGGATAAGTTAAATAATTTAAGACCGAAAGATGTAAAAAGAATAGCAAAAAACGAAAACATACCCCGTGCTGGTAATAAGATGCTAAACCTTTTAAAGGCAGACAAGTTAGTACAAGATTCTAAAGGAAGTTTTACACAAAGTAGCGGTTTAACCAATAGAGAACTAACTAGATTGATGGGGCCCGAAGGTTCTAAAATTGTAAACCGGAACACATCGGCTATTGGTAAGTTAAAAAGTCTACTTTCAAGTAAGAATATTGCGGGTCAAAAAATGTTAGGTAATGTAAACCCCTCGAGGTTTATGGCTTCGTTAGGTCTTAGAACAGCATTTGGTTTAGGCGCTGGAGGTGCCGCAGGTAGGTCTTTGGATGTTATGGGTGGTAACGATAGTAATTGGAACAGAGCAAGAAACTACGCAATAATAGACAGGTTAAAGGAGTTAGCAGAAAGCCGATTGGGTAGGGGTGTAGAAAATGCCCAAGAGTTATTTGATGCACAATCAAGTATCGGAGATGCAGACTTGAGAAACATTTACGGTATGAGTAAGGGCGAGATAGACAGGTTCACCAGCGCCGAAGGTTTGAGTGGTAGAAAGTCACTGGAGCGATTAATTAATTTATTAAAGAGTGGAGATAAGCCTACAGTACCAAGCTTTTTAAAAAGATAGACATGATAAAAGTACACCACCCGGAAATCGACCAAGAAGAACTATTAAAAGCTGCTGGTAGAATTGTAACTTTAGTTGAGAATAATTCTCATGTAAAAGAGGCATCTTCTTCCTGTGTTACGGAAGATTTATTACGTAACAATATGCCAGATGATAACCACTTCATGGTACACTTAATTGCTATGGGTGATGGGGAAACATACGGTCAAAATAGAAATGGTGATTACTGGCCTAAAGAAGCTAACAGTAAATACCATGACACGTTTGTAAAACAAGGACACTTTTTTAGAGAGCATAACAACAGAGATCCCAAACAAGCGATCGGCTCAGTAAAAGCTTCTGCTTATAATCCAGACATGGGTAGGATTGAACTGGTTATACACGGTGACAAAGAAAAAGCAGAAGAAGAATACGAATTAGCTAAACAAGGAAAAGCATTAAGCTTTAGCATGTCGGCACGTGTACCTTATGATATATGTAACGTATGTGGTAATAAAGCTACCAAGTCAGCAAACTACTGTGACCACTTAAAGGGTAGAATGAATCAATACATTCCCGAGTTTCAGAAGTTTGCATACGCTATTAATGACAGACCTACATTTTTTGATATATCTAGAGTCGCTAATCCAGCTGATAGAATTGCACACTATTTAGACTATGGATTTTCAGATGATTTACAAAAAGCAGCGTCTGAAATACCTGGTATCATATTCAGTGACGAATTAGCAAGAGCAGAAGGAGTTTGTATACCAAATGAATTCGGATTCTCAGACTACAGAAAGCAAAGTATTTTAGAAAAACTAGCATCTACAGAAACATATGTTGATGATGTATTTTGTAACCGAGATATTACGAAAGATGAAAAGTATAACTTTGTAAAGTATGCTTCTGAAAATATATTTGATCAGGAGCAATTAACAGATGATGAATTAAATGCAATTCGATCTGTAGAACCTGGTACTTTGTTTAGAAAATTAGCTAATGCTAAAGCTGTAATGCCGTTCAAAACATTTGTAGCATATGTTACAGGAGATCCCGAAAGGATCGTGGAGAATTCGGATATGTATAAATACGCATGCAGTTGCATGGGTAATATGTTTAGAAACATGCTGGGTTCATCTATACCTGATGACATGTCTAGTATGTTTGATCCATCCAGTAGTTTCATGGCGAACTCTGATTTAAAGTGTGGTGATGACATTGAGAAGTTAATGAACAGAGCTACGCAAAAGTTTAAACAACCAACTGGCCGTCCTGGTATAGCTAAAATAGTTAAAATAACTGTTAGTGCACGTCCCAAATCTGCTGTAAAAATGGCCAGTTTTGATTCAGTATCTGAGTCTGATAAAGTATACGCAAAAAGTTTAGTAGACTCTTACGGAATGTATAAGATATCATATTTAAATCATTTATGCGATAAAACAGGAAACTTTGATGTTGACGAAACAGATAAATTAATTTTTACTTGTCATAATCGTATAATTTGATTAGCGCTAAATCTCATTAAAATAACACCTTGATCATGGAAAATATATTAAGTCTAGACGAACTAAAATCACGCATATCTTCGTACTACACGGAGAAAAAAGCTGCAGACATGCCGCCTGAGCAGGATCCACAGGAAACTACTCCTCCAAACTTTGTTAAAGATGATGGAGATGACGCTTCCAAAATGGTTGTACCGGAAGCTGCTGTATCTACTACTAATACAGACGGTTCCGCAGAGAACAACATCCCCGGAATGGCATCAGGAGAAGCTTCCGGAAAAGCTCCAGGTAAAACTGAGTCTACAACTGTTACTGCTGATAAATCTAAACAAAAACAAGATGAAGCTGTTAGCGATCCAGTAACCGCTAAGGTTGCCACAGAAGGCCTTTCTCTCGCGGAAAGAATTAAAGAAAGACTTATGGGGTCTAAAGAAGCTGGTTACAAAGCAACTGGTGATAAAGACTCTGACAATGACGGAAAAAAAGATGACAGTGCGGCATTAAAAGGTGACCAAGACAAATTACCTACCGATCTTAAAGAAAAGATTATTGCTAAGAAAGAAGCATCTGAAGAAGCATCTGAAGAAGCAACTGAAGAAGCAACTGAGGAAGTATCTGAAGAGACTGAAAAATCAGCAGAAGAAGTAGCTTCTGATTTTGACATGGAGCCAGACGCTTACAAAAAGATTGCTCACTTAGTACTGGGTTATGAAGAAGGTAGAGATATGTTAAATACTCTGGCTGACAAAGAACTAGGAAAGCAAGCAGCTGAGCAACTAATTGCTGAAGCTGAGCATCTTGGCGAACAAGAACTGGAACAAGAAAAGCAAGCTTCCGAAAAACAGGCATACATAGAAAAGCTTGCTGCTGAAGCTAGTGAAAGCGATGTAGCTGTGATGAAAAAAATGGCAGCAGTACATACAAAAGCAATTTCTGAGTATGAATACGACTTTGAAAAAGAAGCTTACGATATGGGTGCTGAACAAGCTGCAGCTGCTGCTGATGAAGAAGATGGAATGATCCCTGGCAACGCTGGTGAAGAAGTTAGCATCGAAGAGATTGCTCAAATTGTTACGGCTATGGTTCAAAGCGGAGAGCTTGACCCACAACTTGCTGAAGCTATCCTTGCAGAACTTACAGGTGGAGCCGGTGGAGCTGGTGGAGGAGAAGAAGCAATGATGGAAGATCCTGCAATGGCTGAAGAAATGAAAGCAGCATCTGAAGAAATTGCTAAATCCGCATCTATCTACAACGAAGCTAATAGCTAAAAAATGTCTCAAGACGATCTAGAGTTTCTTAACTACATTGAAAGTTCCTCAAAAGCTATAAAGCTTCTTGAGGATCAGAAAAGTAGTTTACAAACTAAGTTAGCCGAAGTTAATGAGCAAAAAGTAATACTTGAAAAAGTAGCTTCTCAACCAACATTCAATCCGGAAAAACTTAGGTCCACTCTAGAGCTTATGTCAGAAAAAAGATTTATAGATTCAGATTACAAAGAAAAAGTAGCGTCTATAATCGAAGAAAATCCTGAACGTATTTTAGAACTGTTAGAAAAGATTGCAAATCATGCTACACATGAGTGTGGTAGATCAATTTCTAGAGATCGAGATACTAATATGGATGATCCTGACGGTTGGCAAAAAGTAAAAACCTTAAAACACTAAACTTAAATTATATAAAATTATGGCTACATACACTAATGGTGAGTTGAGAGATCGACCAAGAGTAAACGTCCCACGTGGGTACTTCGGTAACGAAACTACAGGTATTTCAAAGTCTGCACCTGTTACTACGGGAGTGACTATTAAATCTGGACAACCGATCGCACTTGTTTCTGACAAGTGGGTACTTGCAACTAATGCGCATAGTAAGAGTCAAGTATACATTGCTTATCATGATTCAGACGACACAGATGTTGAGTCCTGTGGTAAGCTTCTTGGATTTTCTGTACTTGGAGAATATGAAATTGAGTCTGGATACTTTGCTCAAGATGATGACGATGTTATTGTTGGTGCAGCATTGAAAGTAAATGCTTCTAGCTTATTAGCAAGTACTGGTGGAGATACAATTGGGTATGTCACCGAGGTACGTGACCTTGGAGTTGGTGGACATACTACTACTAATGCACGTGGTGGGGTTGCAGGAACTATTCCTGAAGACTCTACTGCAACCAATCTTAAGATTGTAAAGTTCGTAACTTCTGCAGCTTAAAACTATTTAATCGCTAAATCGAGATTCGTCGTACTAGGTTAATAACTATATAACCTCTCAGTTAAAAAAATAAATCATTAAGGAGACAAAATAAAATGGCTACATACACAAATGGAGAGCTAAGATTGCGTCCCAGGATTAACGTACTTAGAGGTTATCCAGGGAACGAACCAACCAGTATCACTGCAGCACTTGCTGTAGATGCAACCATAGATCACAGCACTGCTGCTAAGACTATCTATTCTGGACAACCAATTGTCAGAAATTCTTCTGGTAAATTTACCAACTTGCTTGGTACAGGTTGGGGAACAGTTACCGACGGTGATGCAATGCCCGTGCAAGATATATTCTTTGCATATCATGATTCAACTGACACAGATGTTACTTCTTGTGGAAAACTTCTTGGTTTTTCCGCACTTGGTAAATTTGAGTTAGAAACAGCATGGTTTGATGACACAGCTGCTATCGCAGTTGGTGATGCATTGGGTATTAATGACTCCGGAAAGATTGTCAAGCAAGCTGCTGCAACTTCTGGAGCAACCATTGGATACTGTACTGGACTTCGTGACCTTGGAGTTGGTGGACATACTACTACTAATGCACGTGGTGGAGTTGTAGGAACTATTCCTGAAGACTCAACTGCCGATGGATACAGCACCGGAGCTACTGAGCACGCTAACAAGAACTGGGTTATTACCTTTGTTACGAGTATTGCGTAACTAATAACTATAACAATTAATTAAGAAAGTATATAAAAATGAGTGAATCTCAAGATGTAAACATTGACGTTCTCAACAGAGAAATCATCGATGCAATTAGTGGTGCTGACGAAGGAAACATCAAGTCTGCTTCGACTGCTGGATCTAACATGATCCGTCGTCGTATCAGAGAAGATGGCTTTGCCAGAAATATTATAACGCCTAAGACTGTCACAAATGACATGCTTGACCGTGTTCCTGAGCATGACCGTCCGGTTATGATCGAGGATATGGAGCCTGATTCAAAAGGTGCAAAAAGCATTCCTTTTGGTGATTCGTCCGACACCGAGTTCTACTATGGTACAAAGTACCTCTGCGTATTTAACGTGATCACCACTCCGGAGTTCACCAAAGATATCAATGAGCTTCGTACCTACAAGATGGATCTTCGTCGTGTAATCACTGACAATGCTCTTCGTGATATCCAAACTGAAGAAGACACTCGTTTCATCGAAGTAATCAACGCTGTTACTGGTGCATTCCCTAGCGCAGCTGGTGATTCGCAAGCCGGACAAGCTGGTCATCAGCAAGCATATCACTATAATAAAACCGGTGGTGATATCACTCGTAAAGATTATGTAAACTGTTTGTCCAGTCTTGAAAATCAGAACTTGAACAACGGTGTATTCTTGATGAATCGTAAAACCGCTAAGGAATTCCTTAAAATGGATCGTTCCGAAGCTGGTGGTGATCTTTCTCAAGAATTGTTCACCAGCGGTCTTAAAGCTTTGTCTGAAGCTACCGTGTTTGGTGTACGCCACCTCTTCACCATCAAAGCCGATCTCGTTCCTAACGACGAAGTTTATCACTTTGCTGAGCCTGAGTTCTTGGGTCGTTTCTACACCCTTCAAGATCCTACTATGTACGTTGAAAAGAAAAAGGACATCCTTCGCTTCTCAGCCAGGGAAACCATTTCGGTTACTATTGCTAACCTTTCTGGTGTTGCCCGTTCTAAGTTCTCCGCAGCATAACACATAGGCTAGAACTTAATTTTAAAAAGCCCTCCCTGAGTATTCGGGGAGGGTTTTTTGTTGCATGATTTTATTTATACAGTAATAATATGTAACTATGAGTAACGAATCATTTCAAGAAGGGTTTGTACAAACATGTATGAACCGTGGTTTAAATCTTCAACAAACTGAGGATCTTATGAAGGTAGCTAATTATGCTAGTGCATTTCACAACCAAAATTTCAAAGAACAATTTGATAGTTTGGTTGTTAAAGAAGCTAGTTCTAGCAATCTAAGTATGATTGCAAAAGCAGTATTAGCTAAGTCTGCAATAGATAAGTTCCAGGCATAGACTATGGCTGTAGGTGATGCCATAGACTTCGAAGAAGTCAGACTATTCATTATGGATAGAGCTGTCGACGATAATGCTATTGATCTAGTAGCAAATTATTTTTCTGACGAAGAAATACTTGCTGCTATGCATAGGACAGCCCAAGCGTATAACGAAATACCACCATTTCATTACACTATGAAGGTGCAAGCAAACAAGTTGCCATACAAAATGTATCTCTTAAACGGTGTAGGTTATTACTTGTACCTATCAAAGTTACAAAAATTATCTAAAGAAGATTTATCATATAATGCAGGTGGTATGCAGGTAGAATTAGTAAGTAGAAGAATAAAACATTTTCAAAGCCACCTAGCTATGTTGAAGGAAAACATGTTACAAGGTGCACAAGCCGAAAAAATTGCAGATAACTACAAAGGTGCGTATGGGCGTGTCGGATGAATCCATTTACAAAAGTAAATGTATTTCCAGACTTCGGTAATAATTCCTGTGAAATAACCTGGGAAATAGACAAGGAAGACTACGAAGGTTCAGAATTTTTTATAAGAAAATCTCCAGATGGAGAAAGAAATATAGAAATAATACAAACTAGCCTTGGTGAAACAGCAAGGTCATTTGTAGATAAGAAGTTTTATTTGAAAGGTAGAACAGATCGTATGTTCTACCAAGTTATACTAAGACAGGACGGTATAGCATTTTATTCAACATTTGTAGAAGCTACAGGTAGAAAAGCTCATACAACTAGAGAAACATTAGATAACGATCCTTTACAGCACGAAGATATAGATACTGGGCAACAGGCAGACGGTGTACTACTTACACAAGAAAGAACACAACCAGAACCTATACCTGATTACAACGAAGATAACACATTAAAACCAGAACCAGTTGTACAAAAGCTAGAGCCTTTAAATAGAGAGTTTGGTATAATTCAACATATTAACAAACTCGAGCGTTTGAATATGCGTTATACAGGCAATGCTTGTGCTTTAGTAAAACCCAAAACTGTAGGGGAACTATCACACGAGGGTATAGATCAAGATACAAGACAAGATATAAATGTTTTTGGAGAAAATAGATTTGGACAAATCTATGAAGGTGGTTTTGAAGATCCTATATGTACATACATGTTAGGTGTACAGCATAGAACAGATATAACGGTTGCTGTACAGACAGGAGAGGGAGAGATAGATAAATACGCGTATGCTATTCGTATGCTAGGACAACCACGCGTAGCTCATGATGACATTATTGTAGATTTAGATAGTCAAACCAGGTATGCTGTAAAAAAAGTTGATAGGTATCAGTTCAAAGGCATACAAGACGTAATACAAATGGTACTAGCTATAGCTATCGATAGGAGTAGTGTAATTTATAAATTTCCTGTAACTTGCCCTGAATACGATAGTAATAAAGTAGTCGAGCCGAAAGATCCGATAGATAAATTTCCGCTACCACCTAAAAGTCCGCCAATAGAGCCTAACATCTTTAGTTCAGGATCCGGATCGTCTGGAAAATAATATATTAATATGGATTACAGAGTATATAAAAGTTTGCTACAAGAATCTAGTTTAGATGCACATGTTGTACTAGATAAATTAGGTTATGATAATTTAAGCCCGGTAGACTTAAGAAGAATATTTTTACTACTAACTAGAGCCTGTTATTCTGATACTAGAAACTACGGAGATTTAACCCCTTACGAGTTAAGAAACCCAGAACTTAAATATTCTAAAGATAAGTATGAAAAAACTATAGATGTTGAATTAGATTATATCTATGACGCAGACGAAGTAAATGTTAGACCCTTTGTTTTCGTACGGCTGAGTGATATTACATTTCTTAGAACGGTTATAGGTGATTATGCGGGAATCAGTGAAGATAGATCCAC
>Ga0181568_10005584_pt1 | contig 11052 bp, 10 predicted proteins | sample 101ome_20_FD_133758 | JGI IMG/M metagenome (GOLD analysis project Ga0181568, IMG submission 133758) | Coastal salt marsh microbial communities from the Groves Creek Marsh, Skidaway Island, Georgia - 101404AT metaG (megahit assembly) | ecosystem: Environmental > Aquatic > Marine > Intertidal...
AAAAAAAAAAAAAAAAAAAAAAAAAAATTTATTTTTTTAAAAAAAAAAAAAAAAAAAAAAAAAAAAATAATGGTATAAATAAAAATAAAAAATCTATACTGGTAAACGACATTTTTAATTAATTTTTTTTATAAGAAAATTTAAAGAATAAGAAAATAAAATTATTATAATTAAGTGATTAATAAATATTGATAGTGATAAATAATGAGCACTTATTGGAGCCATATAATTTACATGAAAAACAGATAATATTGTAATTCTGGTTAATGATGCTGAAAATAAGAGAACGCATAATATGACCGGAAAATAATCCTTTTTTAAATAAACATATAAAGAAAATATAATAACTATTAAAGGAAATATTAAATATATAAGCTTAAACATATTAAAATAAATATAGTCAGCTTTTAATGAAATTTTTGATAGAAAATTATTATTAAAATCATTTTCAATTTTTATATTGATTATATTTTTGAATAGAGGAGAACATTTGCGTAGCTCATTAACTCCATGTTTCAGCCAGTGTTCATAACCATTTAAAAATATTTTCTGTTTTACAGCTAGCTGAACATCTGGATTATTTTCTAAATAACATTTTTCGTCGAATTTATTTAACAAAATTTTTTTCACCTTTTCTGTTTTGTTAACATTATAAATCTCTTTTTGGTCATTAATATAATTTACTTTTAAAAAAATATTTTGATTTTCTTTTAAAATATAAAAAATTTCACAAATAAAATAGCTTTTGTTTTCTCCTATATTTTTAATTATCTTTGGGTAACAAATTTTATTATTATCAAGATTTATAATAATACTTTCATCGGTTATATCTTTTTCATTTATAAATCCTCCAATCTTAAGAGACCCTGATTTATTGTATTGTATTAAATTGACAAATGATTCATTTAAATTTTTTTCTGTTTCAAATTTTTTATAAATAGATTGATCAAAATTTAAAACTTTATAACCAAAACCTTTATCGTTAAAAGTAGGGAAAATTTTTGCATTAAGCATTTTGGACATTTCAGATAATGAGGCATTTGTACCGTTGGAAAAAGTGGAGTCTGGTGCTGGAAAAGGTAATTTTATTGAGGTTTTTAAACTCAAAGGTAAAAATTTTACGGCTTTAAAAAAAACCTCACTTTTGTATGTCTCGAATGGTAATAAAATATCTGGTATGTTATGACATTCAAGTTTGCGAGTTTTGCAAGATTGGTCGATTTCTTGATGAATATTTTTCATGAAATCTGATAATTTTTTTGGTGTGTCTAATCCAATTTGTTTAAAAGCATCTCTAATACTGAATAGCAAATAACCTGCAGGCATTCTACCATTACAATTATAATTTTTTTTTAAACCATGATTTTCAAAATGAGATATGTTTAAATTATCACATGCCATCTTTGCCCAACCCTCATAACCTGGGCCAAATACATAACTCTCTAATTTTTTCGCCGACTTTGAATTTTCAAATATTTTTTTCCAAGTTTCTTTACTTGGTGCAGCAAATTTATAATCAACATTTTGTTTTATCCTAAAAAAAGCGTTCATACCTTTTATATAATTTTTATCCTTAAATTCGACTATGACGGGGTAGCCATATATTAATGAATTTAAACTCTTTAAAGAATAATTTAATATGTGAAGAAAGCTGAATGATAAAAATAATACTAAAATTATTTTTTTATATTCATTTAAATTAAAAACTATAAATAAAAAAAAAGTAATTAATAAACCTGGAACAATAAATAGGCCTTCTTCTCTAATATTCCAAAACAAAAAAAGGAAAAAACCTAACTTAAGAGAATTTAAAATAATTTTTTTTGACTTAATATTTATAAAAATATTATAATATATAAGTATCATTTCAGAAATAATTAATAATAAAAACCAAGGATATATAATCTCTCTTAATAAACGATAATTAATAGCCGTATTATTAAATGGATAAAAAATTAATAAAGTAAAAATTAATAATAAAATTACTTTATCTAAATTTAATTTTTCTAAAGATTTAATAAAGTAAAAACTTGAAAATATAATTAGAATACTTTCAAAAAATCTAAAGGGAATATCTAAAATTTGTGAAACACCAATAAAAATTGGAAATACTGGTCCCTTTAAAAAGGTCCCAGTATTATAATCTCCAAGCCAATTAAATGCTGCAAATTCATTTCCTAATCTAAAAAAAAGAGTATCATCATGTGGTGCGTTTGCATTTAAAGATATAGGAAAAAAAAATGATAAAATTAAATTTAAAGTAATTAAAAAAAAGATTGTGTTTTCAAAATTTATTATTTTTGAAATTCTAATGTTCATATATTAATATTTATAAAATACCATGATTTTTATAAGTCAAGCTCGGTTAAAATCTTTCTTAAAAAATTTCTTATTATCTTTTTTTCTTCTTCAGAAAAAATTTTATCCTTATTATTCGCATTTTTCATTTCCTTAAGAATTTTATTTTTAGCTTTTAGAACAAATTCTCTTCTATCCTCTTTTTCAAAAAAATTATGATATTTTCTAACTAAAGTTCCGATAGTTATTTGATAAAGAACGTATAAGACTAAAAAGATAATAAAATATTTCTTTAATTTTTTTAATATAGAAGTATCCATTAATTATTAATTATATTTAATTTAATATTATAAATTAGATTTAATATTAAAAATCAAATTTATAGATTTTAAATTGCGAACTGTAAAATACTATTTAAAAAGACGTCTTCATGATTATTTTGTTTCAATAGTGAATTTTTATGCAAAATATTATAATTAGTTTTACAATACTCTATTCCCCTATTAATTTCTTTTGGGTTAAACTCATCAATCACAAATCCATTGATCTTATGATCTATTTGTTCATCAAGCGTTCCAAACTTTGAGACTATAACTGGCTTTCCACAATTTAAAAATTCACCAATAATTAATGGCATATTTTCTGGCCATTTTGATATTAATATTCCAATATCTATTTTTTTTATTTCCTCTCTTAAAAATTCACTCTTGACTGGTCTTTTGATAACAACATTATTTTTTTTTTTCTGAAACTTTTCAATATCTTTTAATCCAGGACCACTACCGCAAAAAATAAATTCATCATTGTTGTTCTCTTCTATTGCGGACATTAAATCATAAATTCCTTTTGTTTCCTGAAAAGAACCAAAATAACCAATTGTAAATTTTTTTCCTTTTTTTTTATTTGTATAATCTTCTTGCTCATCAATAAAGCTTCCATAATCAATAACGTCAATTTTTTCTTTAAAAATATTTGTATGATTTAAAAGATTTTGTAAGTAATATTTATTTGAAACAAAAATTTTTTCTGCGTTTTCAAATATAATTGATGATTTTAAAATACGATTTTTAATAAACTTTTTATCATATCCGCATATTTTAACACAATTATTCCCGTTGAAACTATTTTCACAGAGTTGGTTATTTTTTCTTACCAGTGAATAATGTGGACATATTAAAAAATAATCTGTTAATATTAAAATATATGGAATGTTATTATCGATAGCGGCTTGTATTATTCCAGAATTTCTCATTGCATGAAAGAATATTATTTTTTTTGGTTTAATTTTTTTTAATTTTTTTTTAAAAAATTCTATATTTATTTCAAGCGATGAATTATCAGGTTTACCTAATATATAATTAACTTTAACACCGTTTATTTTCTTTTGAAAACTTAAATTAATATTAAAAAAACTACAAAAATTTCCAAGTTTTGATATTGGTTCAAAAGTTAGTATTTCTGTGTTCATGTTCATGTTTTTTGAATACTGCGTGAACTTATTAACTAACTGTTCTGTGCCGGTATACCATCTAGGTAAATATTGGTGTACTACAACAAGGGTCTTATTCATTTAAATATTTTCTGATAAATTTTTATAAAATAATTTTTTATTCTCTCCACTTAATCCAAAATAATAATTAGCCATAAATTTACCAGCTATTTCTGAGACAATAATTTCTAAAGTTTTTTTATAAAGTTTTTCTTTACTCATAGTTTGAAAATGTTTTTTTCTAGAATAAAATTGTTTGATAAAATCATAAATAACTTTTAAAGAAATTTTTTTTCCAAAATTTGTATTAATTTTTAAAAATTCAAAATTGTTTAAATCTAAATTATTGTTTGCTTTCAAAATATAAACAGCTATTTTTAATGATTGCACAATATTTATATCTTTATTTAGTTCTTGGTATTCAAAAGATTCTATGTATGATTTATTTACTTCATTCATAGCAATATGTTCGACAAAAGATCTCTTGTGATGATAAAATTGACTCCTTGAATGAGAATGAATTACAGGTCCAAATTTAGATCTTGCAATTTTTTTTTTTCTTTTTAAAAACTCGATTCCAATAATTAAATCTTCCGCAAATACGCCTTTAAAACTTATTTCTCTTAAATCTTGAACGTTATATAAACAGGTAACATTATCCAATTGGCAAGACTCTCTTAACAATTGAAAATTATTTTCGACCAGATTTGAATTTTCAAAAATTTTAAATTTGTTGTGGGCAAAATTATAAAAATAATTATTATGAATGTTGTTTATAAAAAAACAATATTGATCAGCTTTTGATCTAGGTATTTGATAATCGCTAATTGCTGAAATATTATTTAAGCTCATTTGCTTAAGCATTTTAGATAAAATATTTTTATTAGATAAAATTGCATCCTGAACTGTGAAATATACAAATTTAGTAGTTACTTTTTTCAGCAATAAATTACGCGCAGATGCGTGTGTGAAATTTTGCTTTGCGATTTTAAAGATTTTACATCCAAATGATTTTGCTATATCAATGGTTTTATCGCTGCTACCAGAGTCTAATATTAAAATTTCTTTAATTTTGCAATTTTGACTTATAATTGAATTTAATACGTATTTAAAATCAAAACCAGCATTCAAAGTTGGTATACAAACAGTTATTTCATCATCAGTATTTAAATTTGATACATCTAATCCTTGGTATCTGCTTAATTTTTCTTGCTGTCTTAATTCAAAGAAAACACTTTCATCTTTTAAAACATCATTTAGCAATGCTTGATTTAACTTATTGTTTTTTTTATCATTAACTAAAACTCTACTAATAGAAGTATATTTTTTATAAATTGTTAATATTTTAGAAAAAATATTTAATACAATATATAATTTTCTTTGTTTGATTTCATTAATCTCATTTTCTAAATAAAGATTTTGTTTTATTTTTTTTGAATATTCTAAATTTGAATTTATTGTTGTTTTTTTATAACTAATTAGTTTTTCAACTAATTTATTTTTAAAATAATAAAAATTTAATTTTTTTTTTTTTTCTACTTTTTTATTTAAACAATTACTCTCTATAAAGCATACAAGTTTTTTAATATTATTTTCATATATATTGTTATCTTGTGATACAGCGAAATGATTAATATAAATAGATAAAAATTTATTGATTAATTTTTTATTAATATCCTTTTTTAATGAAATGTTAATTTTTTTTTTTAACTCTTTGTGATTGTGAACAATTTCAAAATTACATGTTTTTGCCAAAAAATGGTTATTTAGAAATAGAATTTTTTTTTCAATTAATAAAGCTTTATAAACAGAAGTTGAGTTTAAACTTAAAACTAAATCTGAATAGTTTATTAGTATATCAATGTTAGTATTTACAATTTTAATTTTTTCTTCATTATAAAATTATATTTGTTTATACTTTCGCTTGGATGTGGCTTGAAAATTAAAAAAAAATTTTCTTTTGAATTATTTACAAATTTTCTTAAAGCTTCATATGCTTCTAAAGTTCCCTTATAACAAGTGGAATTTTTATTCAAAAAGTTAGAATCCTCATCAAAACCTGCATAATTATCGTGTTGTCCTATTAGTAGTAAAACTTTATGCTTTTTCTTAATTTTTAATAATTCCTTTATATTTTTTTTAAATTTAATTTTAGTTTTATCAATTTTTTTTTTTAAATTTTTTTTAAGTTTTGATATTTTATCACTTTTATTTATATCTATTGAATTATATAAATTTAGTGTTTTAAATGAATAAAAGTTGTCTTGATATAACTCCATACCTCCAATATTTATTTCCCAGGTACCATCAAAAAATCCCCTTTCTAAAAAAAAACTTGGAATACCCATTTTATCTGAATAGGATTTATACAATCTAGATAAATTATGATTTGGGCTCCAAAAAATTAAAAACGAGGGTTTATAATATTCAAGCATTTGAATAAAATATAATTTGGCGATTTTGTCTTGTGTAAATTTTTTAAGTTTTTCTAAAAAAATATTTTGATTTTCTCTTGGATTGTAATAAAATTTGGAATTATTAAAAAAACTCAATTTATCTAAGAATCCTTCATAAGAACTAAATTCAAAAGGTATAAAATGACAAGTAAAATTTAGTTTAATATTTTTATTATTACTTGTAAAAAGAATTAAGTTTAGATTTTTTTTTTTTAATTCATTGCTGAAAGTATTCCATTGTTTAATTATCTCTTCATTAAAAGTTTGAAAGCTAAAAGCAATTACATTTTTAAAACTTGACATATACAATTTTAATACTAACAATCTTCAAATGGATATAGCTTTATTGCTGTGTAAAAACAATAGCAAAGGACTGAAAGGAAAAAATTTACTAAAGTATAAAGGTATTAGCTTAATTGAACATACAATTAAAGACTTAAAAAAAAACAAATGTTTTCAAAAAATATTTATTTCTTCTGAGAGTGATAAAATACTAAATTTGGCTAAGAAACTTAATTGTGAACCAATCAGAAGAAATAAATCTTTAACAAAAAATTCTGCATACATACGATCTGTAAATCACGCATGTAATATAATTGGTATGTTTGACACTTTAACAATTGCTATGCCTGTTCAACCTTTGAGGGAGCAAAATATTTTCGTAAAAATGAAAAGAAAATTAATTAGAGAAAAATTAGATAGCGTAGTTACTGTTGAAAAATTTGATGCATCACCTTCCTGGATATACAGAAAAAATAAAAAGCAAATTTTTAAACTAAGACAAATAGAATATACTTCAGAGTCTGCAAGAAGAAGTGATTTGGTTTATCTAAACAATGCTATAGTAATTTTTACATACAATAGTTGGAAAAAATCTAAAAGTATTACACCTTGGCCATATCTAGGGAAAAAAATTGGCTTCATTCAACAAAAACTAATAAATCAAAACATTAAAGTTGATATAAATAATTATGAGGACTACCAATGGTTAAACATTCTGGAAAAGAAAAAAGTTATTTGATATGGAGTTGAAAGAATTAAATAATTTTTTTATCAAATATAAAAAAAAAATAAATTCTGCTGTACTATCTGACGAATTGGATAAATTAGGTTTCAGAAATCAAGTTTTAACAAATTGGAATTGCAATGTAAAAAACATCAACTTTTTTGGTATTATCAGAACTTTAATTTTAAATGACACCAAGGATGGAAATGAGAGAATATATAGGGGCCTAAGTTTTCTTGAAAGTCTTAAAAAAGATGAAATACTTTTTGTTAAAGGAAGTGATAATTATGCTTACTTTGGAGAGTTAATGTCCAGATTATCAATAAAAAAAGGACTTAAAGGTGTAATTATTGATGGAAAAACAAGAGACAGTATTTATACAAAAAAATTTAAAAAATTTCTAATTTTATCAAAAGGCTATTCCCCTATTGACATAAAGATGCGGGGAAGAGTAGATAAAACGGATAAAGAATTCATGACTAATAAAATTAAAATTAAAAGTTATGATTATGTATTTGCAGATGAAGAGGCTGTAATAATTTTACCAAAAAAAAATATAGGAAAACTTGTTAAAAATTGTAAAAATACAATAGAAAATGAGAAGAAAATTATAAAAATGATAAATAATAAAAAAGGTATCAAAAAAATTTTGGAAAACTTTAAAGAATTCTAATGGAAAATTTTTTAAAAGTTCCAAACATTTCTTTTTCAATATTAGCAATAAGTAAAAAAGATAGAGAGAAATTCATAAAATTAAATAATAAAAGACAGTATGTTGACTATATACATATAGATATCAGCGATGAGAAAAACAGTATAACATTAAATGAAGTGGAAAAGTTCAAAAAAATTTGCAAAGCTCCTCTTGACCTGCACATTGCAAAAAAATATCCCAAAAATCTATTAAAAAAAATAAGATTACGAAAAAAAGATAATTTATGTGTTCATATTGAAAATAATTTCAATATTAAAGAAATTAAAAAATTAAGTAAACGTTTCAATTTAGGGCTTGCTATAAATTTAGATACACCGATTAATAAAATTAAAAAATTTTTAAATCATATAGGATATGTACTATTTATGGCAGCCCAACCAGGTGTCTCGGGTCTAGGATTTAATGAAAAAGTAATTATAAAAATTAAACAATTTAAAAAATTTAAAAAAAATCATTTAAGAATTCATGCAGACGGTGGTGTAAATAATATTAACTCCGCTATTCTTAGAGAAGAGAAAGTAGATTTAATTGTTTCTGGATCATATTTAATGAAAAGTAAATCAATAAAAAAACAACTTAATCTATTGTTAGGAGAAAACTATTTTAGAAAAATAAGCAAATTTTCAGATAAAAAAATACCTCGAATTCAATTTAACAAAAAAATTATAGATGGCTTAAAAGTGATTGATAAATTTAAGCAAGGTATAGTTTTGGTTTATGATAGAAAAAAAATTATTGGATTAGTTTCTGATGGAGACATAAGAAGGTATTTAATTAAAAATAGATCTATAAAAGAAAATATTGAAAAAATTGTTAATAAAAATTATTTTAAACTAAATGATCTTCCTATGATAAATTGCATAAAAATAATCAGAAATTTTAAAAAAATTTCAGCTATACCTATCATTGATGACAGAGGTAATTGTATTTCGATTTATAACAATAGTATTTTATGATAATTAGTAAAAAAGAAAATAGATCAAATTTTTTAAAAATAAAAAAATTTCTAACTTCAAAGAATATTAATTTCAAAGAAACAAAAATTTACTCAAGTGAATTTTTAATTACGAGTTCCAAAATAAATAAAAATGTCTTTGATAAATTTTTTAAAAAAAAAATAAACATTATGAATTTTGAAAGTGAATATCAGCTTTCCACTAGAGGATTTAGAAAAAAAAATACAGAGATAAAAATTACTAAAGATGTTATTTTTGGAAGAAATAATACAATAATGATGGCGGGACCTTGCTCAGTTGAGAGTAAAGATCAAGCTTTCAAAACAGCAGAATATTTAAAAAAAAAACATAATATAAAAATTTTTAGAGCAGGTGCTTTTAAACCCAGAACATCGCCCTATACATTTCAAGGATTAAAAAATAATGGTCTTAAAATTCTAGATGATGTAAGAAATCAATTTAATGTAAAAATAATTACAGAGGTAAAGGATAGTACACACCTTGATGAAGTTGCATCGGTTGCTGACATTATTCAAATAGGGACAAAGTCAATGTTTGATTTTAGTTTGTTAGAGATGTGTGGAAAAATAAAAAAACCAATTTTACTTAAAAGAGGTTTTATGGCAACTGTAAAAGAATTTCTTCAATGTGCGGATTTTATTATGTCTAATGGCAATAGCAATGTAATTCTTTGTGAAAGAGGTGTTAGAACTTTTGAGACAATTACAAGATTTTCACTAGATGTTTGTTCGGCCGCTCTTTTAAAAAAAATTTCACATCTTCCGCTAGTTTTGGATCCTTCTCACGCTATTGGGCTATCTGATTATGTGGGCGATGTAGCAGTATCGGCTGCGGCACTTGGAATTGATGGTTTATTAGTAGAGACACATCCAAATCCTAAAGTTGCTTTGTCAGATAAAGAGCAAGCTTTAAGCTTTAAACAATTTTCAGAACTTTATAAAAGAACAAAAAAAGTCTGCAAAGCAGTTAATAAACAATTGATTTAAAAAAAATTAAAAACTAAATTTTACTCTAAAGTTGCCAATCGTCTTTAGAACTAAAAATTAGTTGTAACGCAGTTCTTTCTCCTTTTTCAACAATTCCTCCTCTATGAATTCCTAGAGGATCAAAAATAATAAAGTTATTTGGGGATACAAATGTTACCTTATTTTTTTTTATAAATTTAAACATATAAGAAGATTTATCTAATTCAGAGAATTCATTTTTAACTTTAAAAAAACTTATTAATGAATTAAATTTTTTAACACTAGTTTCATCTCTATTGTGAAGCTGAAGGTTTCGTGTCACTTTTCTTTTACAAAATTGCAAGAAGGACTTATTATATTTAAAACTCTCAATAACATATTCAAATGGTCCATTGTGCTTATTAACTTTACCTAAATACACCATTGCTTTTAGAGAGTTCATGTTAGTGTCAACATGAAAAAAATTTGTCTGTTTATCAATTTTATCACTTTGTGAGTGTTTAAATACTCTTATATCACTTTCTGTATTATAATGAATGTTTAAAGCCTTTAACTCTCCATTCATACAAAGTTTTTTGATCATATGCTTAGCTTTTGGCAAAGAAAATAAAATGTCATTTATTTTTGAAAAAAGTATTTTATTATTTTCTTTTTTAAGTTGTAAAATGCAATCATCGAAAGTTCTTTTAGAATTGTCTATATTGTAAGTTTTTTTCTTTAATGAATTAATCTCATTTTTCAGGAGTGCATTTAAAGTATCTATCTTTTCATTCTTGAGTATAAATGCTTGAACTCCATTATTATTAAAATCAGAGAAGTTCTTAATATTTTTAATAGCTTTATAGTTTGGAATTTTTAAAAATTTATAGTACTTAAAAAGATTGAGTAAAAAAATTTTTAAAGCAACAAAGTTTAAAATAAGTCGTTGATTAAACTTTATTTTAGGTTGTGAGTAATTGTTAAAATTAATCTATCTTTTTCAAACATTTATATAGTAATTTTTTTTTATATATGTTTTTTTACTAAAATTTTTTTCAGTGCATAAATCAAGCCAATTGAGCTATTAGTACTGGTCAGCTACATGCGTTACCGCACTTCCACACCCAGCCTATCAACGTGGTGGTCTACCACGGCTCTATAGGAAGA
>Ga0181568_10005586_pt1 | contig 11048 bp, 13 predicted proteins | sample 101ome_20_FD_133758 | JGI IMG/M metagenome (GOLD analysis project Ga0181568, IMG submission 133758) | Coastal salt marsh microbial communities from the Groves Creek Marsh, Skidaway Island, Georgia - 101404AT metaG (megahit assembly) | ecosystem: Environmental > Aquatic > Marine > Intertidal...
TCCATCTCATCATCAGAAATCGGCAGGTCAAAATCAAGAAGCCGACAAGACTCACGCAGGCGCTCTGTGTGTTTGCGCCCCTTAAAAATTTTGCCGTCATACAGCCGTTCACCCTCAAACACCATGCTAGCATAATGCAGGCCGTGGCTCAGCGTATGAGTCTTGGCATCACGCCACGGCACCAAAGCGCCATTCATCCATAATGAGCCATCACGCTGATCAAATGGTAATAGTGACATTCTGCGCGCCTCCCAACGACTTAACAGCAAATCTAGAGCAAAAGAATGGTTCCAATCCGGCCATTTTATGCTAAGAGAAATTTGATTCTTTTTATTACTCACATTTCTTATTTGGTCAACATGGCTGACATAAAACCAATTGGCAAGGCTCTTTTTCTGCGTGAAGAGGAATTGCGGCGTGGCATCGAATTAATGTTCTTTGCCTACCGGGATTTCACTGGTGAGGCAGATTCAATTCTCGCGGAACAAGATATGGGGCGGGCGCATCATCGCGCCATTTATTTTATTGGGCGGCATCCTGGGATAAATGTCAGCGAGCTGCTATCAATTCTGTGCATTACCAAACAGAGCCTGTCACGCGTCTTGTCAGGGCTGATGAAAGACGGATTTGTTGCGCAAAAGTCCGGACAATCGGATCGCCGCCAACGTCTGTTATATCTCACTGAAAAGGGTGCCAATCTCGAAGCGCGGCTAACCGCTGTTCAGGCGCGGCGCTTTGCCGCCGCCTATCGTGATGCTGGTGCTGGAGCGGTTGACGGGTTTCAACGGGTGTTGCGGGGACTTCTGGACAGCGATACGATTGACCAGTTCACGTGGCATAACGCATCGCAAGACCGGTAATGATCCTGCCGGCATGAACGGCCAGCCTGGACGATAGGATCATGCAAACCCACGAGTCAAACCGAGGTGATGGGGGCTTTATGACAGAACATCACATCCTTGTTATTGATGATGATGAACGCCTTCGTTTACTGTTACGACGTTTTCTTGAGGAAAGCGGGTTCCGCGTCACAGATGCTGGCAATGCTGTCGAAGCGCGTGCCATAATCGACTCAATCGCCTTTGATCTGCTGGTTGTCGATATCATGATGCCCGGGGAAACTGGCCTCGAATTTTTAGCCGATATCCGCAAGAAGAATGATGTGCCGGCATTATTTCTGACAGCCATGTCAAAAACTGAGGACAGGATCGAGGGGCTCGAGGCCGGCGCAGATGACTATATGTCAAAGCCGTTTGAACCGCGGGAATTGGTTCTGCGTATCCAGCGCATTCTTAGCCGCAAACGCACAACCAGCATGGCCGTAAGAAACCTTGTTTTTGGCCCCTTTCAGTTCAATCCGGAAACAGGGGTTTTGACAAAACAGGGAACGCGCATTCACATTACCACTGCAGAGCAACAGCTTCTTGTCAACTTTGGTAACCATCCGAACGCTGTGCTATCACGCGATGACATCGGTGCGGCATTTGATGGCCGGGTCGAGGGTAGGTCAATCGATGTTGCCGTTGCCAGATTACGGCGCAAGATAGAACCCGACCCACGGCATCCTGTCTACCTGCAAACTGTGCGTAATCGCGGATGGATGCTGCGCACTGACGATTTGCCGTTGGGACATTAACGCCAATGCAGATGCGCGATTACCTCCCGAAAACATTATTTGGCCGGATGCTGGCAATCATTCTGTTACCGATGATCCTTGTGCAGGTCATCACCGTTTTCATTTTTTATGAACGGCACTGGGACACGGTAACACGCCATATGGCACAAAATTTGGCCAGTGAAATTGCTCTTGTCATTCATGATCTTGGCTCCGCGCCAAGCATGGCCACGATTGATGATGTCACCAAAACCGGATGGCATTACTTCAATTTCCCCATCAATTTTGAAAGTGGCGCCACCCTACCGGCCAAAACGGGAAAAACTCGTGACAGCTATGCGGAAACAGTACTGAAACGCGAATTACGGCAACGGCTATCTCAGGCCTGGCAACTCAACACAGTCGACGATCCGAATCTGATTTTTATCGACCTCCAGCTAGATAATGGTGTTTTGCGGGTCTATGCCAGCCGCAAACGGATTTTCAGTTCGACGAGTTGGACCTTTATCGGCTGGACTGTTGGAAGCTCGATCCTGCTTTTTGCCGTGGCTTTGATCTTCCTGCGCGGTCAGGTTCGCCCTATTCACCGGCTGGCCATTGCAGCACGCCAACTCGGGCTTGGCCGTGCCGCGCCCGATTACCGGCTAGAGGGGGCGCGTGAAGTTCGGCTTGCCGGGAGAGCATTTCAGGCAATGCGACATCGGATCATGCGGCAATTGAAGGAACGCACCGAGATGTTGGCAGGGGTCAGTCATGATTTGAGGACACCCTTAACCCGGATGCGCCTTCAACTCGCGCTCATGACGGCAAATGACGACACCAAAGCCATCAGCAGCGACATTCATGAAATGGAAGACATGATTGACGGCTATATTACATTTGCCGCCGGCGGCGGCGAGGAAGCGCCGCAAGAGACCTCTGTGATTGACTTGCTGCAGCGCATGATCAAACAAACGCAGAAAAGTCATAAATTCAACATCACACTCCAGCCGGTGAAGGATGACATCCCCCTTTTCCCTTTACGCAGAAATGCAATCCAGCGGGCATTCTCCAACATCATTTCAAATGCAACACGCTATGCAACTGAAACCATCGTGTCGGTTCACCTGCGCAATGATGAAGTCATTGTCATATTTGACGACAATGGCGCCGGCATTCCAGAAGAACGCCGGGCTGATGCGATCCGGCCCTTTGTACGGCTGGAGGAATCGCGTAACCGCCGCACCGGTGGTACCGGCCTTGGTCTGTCGATTACCAGCGATATTGTCCTAGGGCATGGTGGTGATCTAAGCCTTGGCGACTCGCCACTTGGCGGCCTGCGTGTGGTGATCAAACTTCCAGTTTAACCCGCAAAATCTTTAGCATCATGACCCGACTAGAACAACCGTCCTGCAACAGGCACCTCGATATCCGGAGATACAAGCACAACATTACCATCACTATCCGGCACCCCTAATGTGAGAACCTCAGACATGAATGGACCAATTTGACGCGGCGGAAAATTGACCACGGCGAGAACCTGTCTGCCCATCAACGCGTCTGGTGAATAATGCGCGGTGATTTGTGCTGATGATTTTTTCATCCCTAGCGGCGCACCAAAATCTATGTCCAGCTTGAAAGCCGGCTTGCGCGCTTCGGGAAAGGGTTTGACGTCAATGATGGTGCCAACCCGAATATCCAGCTTTAGAAAATCATCATAGCTTGCTTCAGTCATTATCGACCCCATAGCGCCCTGCTAAATCCGCATCCTGATCAGCGTCCCCTTCATGCTGTTGCCGGCCACTACCAAACACACGCAGGCTTTGTCCCCATTCTTCTGCCTGCGTCATGCGCTGATCCAGCGCTTTCATCGTGACCGCTAGGTCAGGGCTGTCATCCTTCATCCAGACCCGTCCGACAAGAATGCAGACCCCGGCCACGCCCTTGACGCGTATTTGCCCACGCATCCCTTCAGCCGAGTCTCCCGACATCACAAGAATACGCCGAACCACCGATTCCAGTTGATCAGCCAGACGCAAGGCCAGCTCAGGATGGGTACGAACCGACTGGTTCAGCATCGCAATTTGCCCACGATATGGCGTGTAGATCTCAAAACGGTGAAGCAACCCCTCGACAATTTTCTCGCGAATGCTTACCGCACCGGCATCCTGAATATCGCCATAGGTTTCAAGAACAGCCTGACGATCCAGCGCCGCCATTTTACACAGGACAAGTCGTTGGACGGATCCGCCAAGCGCGGCTGCCAGTCCCATCGGCACCCCTGCCTGATCAGCAACCATCGTCAGGCTGATCTTGTCGAGGCTATGACTTTCGAGATGCATCCAAGCGGCATCTGCCAACATCATCAGCTGTGCGTCTGAGGATGGCGAAGATGTGGACTGCGTTGACATGGCGGCCTCGTCAAAAACGTCTTTTTGCAACTTTTGCCAGCATACCATAAATGAGCCTGCTGAGTCATGATTTGACAAAAGGCCTAATTGCCAAGCTCGATTGACCGTGCCTTCGCTGCTGCCACGGCGCGCCGCATCAATGGCGCCAGACCGTCCTCCGCCATCAGAACGGCTAACGCTGCGGCCGTCGTGCCGCCTTTACTGGTGACATTTTCCCGCAAAGTTGCCGGGGGCGTTTCACTGGCCGACATCAATGACCCGGCGCCACTGACGGTCGCTTCTGCAAGCTGGCGTGACAAGGCTGCTGGTAGGCCAGCATCTTCTCCAGCAGCACTGAGAGCCTCGGCAAGCAGGAATACATAAGCGGGGCCAGAGCCAGAAACCGCGGTAACAGCATCCATCAGACTTTCATCCTCAAGCGACACCACCGTGCCAACAGCACGTAACAGCTGTGCCGCTAGCGCAACCGTCTCAGTGTCGGCATTGCCTCCATAAAGCGCCGTTATCCCCTGCCTAATTGCTGCCGGTGTGTTAGGCATCGCCCGCAAAATCACCGAATTGGCGCCAAGACGTGCCTGCAGCCAGCGGCTGGGGATACCCGCAGCAATCGACAGGAAGGCTTGGGCATTGTGGGCAATCTCGCCCATTGCTGCCAGCGCCTCTTCCATCATTTGTGGTTTCACCGCGAGAACGGCAATGGTGCTCGGTGGCGTCTTGGCGGCAATCGCCGCCGCACAATCAGTAAAATGCTGAGCGCGCGGTTCCGCTTCAAGCCACGCTAGATGCGCCGCGTCGGGCTCAATAATAGTGAACTTCGCATCAAGGCTGCTATCGGCAAGCCACCCTTCCAACATGGCACTGCCCATCTTGCCGCAACCGATCAATGTAATCTGCGCCGGCGCCATAGGTTTCAGGCCTCACCTTCAGGCGTCATCATAACTGCTGTCAATGCGTCGCTTGCAGGAATATTGCCCTTTGCGACCTGATAAATCGCCGGGAAACAATATTCACATTCGCCAAGCATGATATCGACCACATCCTCGACCTGCTCGGGCGTTGCTCCGCCTGCGCCACGCAACGGCAGGGTATGACGCAACTCAAGCTCTGCATTTGTCAAATCCAGCGCGAGATGACCCATAAAAATCTGCTGATTGAGAAGTGCAGCCAACAGCGCAAGCTCGCCAATACGATCTGGATCACATTGTATGTCGATACGGCACGTGACCTGCATCGCTTCTTCATTATTCTGCCATGTGACCCCGAGCTGATAGTCGCACCATTTGCCGGGAACCTCGGCAAGAACAGCGTTCTCGGCGCGACTCTGAAGAAGCCAGTCATGATTTGTGACAAATCGGGTGACAAGCTCAATCGGATCGCCAAGAGGTATATCGTGCTGAAACGCGCTGGGAGCCATGCCAAAAAACCGCTTTATATGATGGCGGCATCAATGCCGCCCTACGATCGGTAAGGTGACAAATAAGACGGCATCAATCAATCCAATTCACCACAATATTTTGTGGCAAAAAATATACGCGACACATTCAGTTGTGTTTTTTTGGCCTTTTCCGGTGATTCGCGGCTGATCTGGCGCCTTATGGCTTTGGTGATTTTTTTGCTGGTTTTTTGGTCTTGCCAACAGCTTTGACGGCGGTCTTTGGCAAATTGCCCTGCGGCGCACCGGCATCGGCCGCCGATTCGAGCATTGCAAGCCGCGCCGCCAGTGCTTCATGGCGCGTTCGCAAGGCGTCAAATTCTTCCCGCGTGACCAGACCTCTGGAATTCAGACTGCGTTCAAGCCGTTGACGGATGATGTTGTCGATCTCCTCTCGCATACCACCAAATGCAGAGGCCGCGCCGTTCGCCATCTGCGCAAGATCGGCGATAAAATTGGATCGCATTACCATATTCGTCTCCTGTTCTGGCCTAATGCCGCAACCGGCCTCGCCTGAATTCGCGCATTGCGCCGACCGCAGTGCCGAACGCAGTGCGTCAAATAGTTCCCTAATACACATAATGCCGCTAGAGTGGCACCACAACCCATATTGACAACAAAGTGATGATCCATGAATCCGCACCTCATGACTCACACGCCTGCGGCTTTTGAACCACGTCATTTGCATCGATCGCTCGACAGCCCAAAATATCAGGATATGACCAAGACGATATGATAGACGTTGACCGCCAGACAATCATGACCGGTGCCATTCAGCTTCCCGAATTTAATGTCTTTGCTGTTCAGTTCGGTGATTTCGGCATTAGATGGTATGCGCTTTCCTACATTGCCGGCCTGTTAATCGGCATTTATATCATCAAGCGTATCAGCCGCGCTGCAACCGCGCCAATGCGGGCGGATCAGGCAGACAGCTTGCTGAACTACATTCTCATCGGGATCATTTTGGGGGGGCGGCTGGGTTATGCCCTTTTTTACAACATCGCCTATTATTTGACAAACCCGGCTGCCATTTTTCGCGTCTGGGAAGGTGGTATGTCATTTCATGGCGCCTTTCTCGGCGTTATGGTGGCACTGGTCTTGATGGCGCGACGGCATCAAATCCCGTTTCTTGTGCTGAGTGACCGCGTAGCAATGGTGACGCCGATTGGCCTTTTTCTGGGTCGTTTGGCAAATTTCATCAATGGCGAGCTCTATGGCCGCGTCACCGACGTGCCATGGGCAATGATCTTTCCCCATAGTGATGGACAACCACGACATCCGAGCCAACTCTATGAGGCTGGGCTTGAGGGGCTGTTTCTCGGGCTTTTGCTGTTTTGGGTTTACCGGCGTGGCGGCCTGAACCACCACGGTCTCATGACCGGGCTGTTTATCTTTGGTTATGGTTGTGCGCGCTTTCTTGTCGAACTCGTACGCGAACCAGATGCCCATCTTGGACTGATGACAGGTGGTCTCAGCATGGGGCAGCTCTTGACCATTCCGATGATTATCGGCGGATTATATTTACTGAACGCCAGCCGCCAGACACGTTAGGGTACTCGTCTTGCCATCATTGCCACATCATACCGACAGCCTTGCCCGATTGGAGGCACGCATTGTTGAAAAAATTGCCAGCAATGGGGCAATCCCCCTGTCTGTCTACATGAAAATGGCACTGGGCGACTCAGAGGCTGGCTATTATCAGGTCAGGGATCCGTTTGGTCGCGCCGGCGATTTTACAACTGCACCCGAAATTTCTGGCCTGTTTGGTGAAATGTGTGGGCTGTATCTGGCCTATCTGGCGCAAGCTGCGAATGCGTCCGACATGATGGTGCTGGAACTTGGCCCCGGCCGTGGCAGCCTAATGGCTGATATGCGCAATGCCTGGAACACAGTAATGCCGGATCTTGCCAATGCGCCAATACATCTGCTGGAAACAAGCCGAACCTTGCGACAGGCGCAAACTGCCAAACTTGCCGGTGCAAAGATCAATTTTCACAGTGATCTTGATGCACTCCCGCCAGTCCCCCTCTATGCAATTGCCAATGAATTTTTTGATGCGTTGCCCATTGATCAGCTAATCTGGTGCCCTGCATCTGGCGCCAAAACAGCTGGCGGTCAATGGCATCATCGCAATGTAGGGCTCGTGAATGACAGGCTACAATTTGTGATTGGTGCGCCGGTTGATGTCAAAACCTGCAAGGGCTATAACCTGCCCGACATTGCGCCAGCCGACCCCAAGACCTTCCCTGTTGCAGAAATCTGTCCACAAGCAACGACCTATATGGCAAAGCTTGCCGCGCATATTGCGACCCATGGCGGAGCCTGCCTGATCATTGATTATGGACGCGATGGTCAAACCGGTGACAGTCTCCAGGCTGTTGCCAACCACCAGCCTGTTGATGTGTTTTACCGGCCGGGCGCGGCTGACCTGTCGCACTGGGTTGATTTTGCAGCGCTTCGCCGTGCCGCCGAAGCAGAAGGCGCGAGGCTGATTGGCCCCGAACCTCAGGGACGTTTTCTGCGCAGGATCGGCATTATGCAGCGGGCAGAGGCTGCGGGGCGCCTCGCAGATGCCGCTACCCGCCGCGACCTTCACGCCGCCGTTGACCGCCTAATTAGCACGCAACATATGGGGTTGCTATTCAAGGTTGCTCTTTTGATCCCGGCAGGCGCGGGTTTGCCAGAGGGTTTTAGCACGCCTGCCAACGAGGAGACCGGGGGATGACAGACCTTGAGCCAACGATCCAGCAAAATGGCACAGAATGTTACCAGCATCAGCGTTGGCAAGATGTTCGCCGCGGTTCCGCCACATTGAAACATGGGTTTTTTACGGCGCGTGGCGGCGTCAGCAACGGCGTCTATACCAGCCTGAATTGTGGGTTTGGTTCAAATGACAACCCGGATTTTGTCCGGCAGAACCGGGCGCTTGCCGCCGAATGTCTTGGGTTCGGCAAAAACACTCTTTTCGGCCTTCGGCAGATTCATTCTGCACAGACAATCCACATCGATGAAACCAGCAATGCCGACTCAAACATCCGACCAGAGGCTGATGCGATGGTAACAAGCCATATCGGAATTGCTCTTGGCATTCTGACCGCCGATTGTGTTCCGGTGCTGTTCCTTGATGCGCAGGCCGGCGTTCTAGGAGCTGCTCATGCTGGTTGGCGCGGGGCTGTTGATGGTGTGCTTGCCGCAACCATAGACGCGATGGTCAAGGCCGGCGCGCGCACAAGGTCAATTGAGGCCGTCATCGGCCCTGCCATTCAACAACCAAGTTATCAGGTTGGCGATGACTTGCGCGCCGATGTGCTTGCGCGTCACCCTGAGGCCGACCAATTTTTCGTCCCTGATATCGGGACGGAGGGGAAATACCGTTTTGACCTTCCGGGCTTTGTGTTGACGCAGTTGCAGAGTCACAACCTTGCCATGGTGACCAATCTGAGCATCGACACCTATCGCGAATCACCAAAGCTTTTTTCACACCGGCGCGCCACGCATGATGCAGCACCTGATTCAGGACGCCAGATTTCAATCATCGGCTTTGCGCTCTAACGGCGCCACATAGATCACAGAAACGGAGCAGAATTTGCCGCATTTGTACATTTTCCTCGGGCTAATGTTGCTGGCGCTGTTTGCATCATGCGTTCTGGTATGAGCCGAATTGACCTTTTTACGGGGAATTCGAATCATATAGCCTTGCCGCCCATGACGCTGATTGCTATAGCAGTATCGTGTTCTTCTTCTGGTATTGCGCCCAGCACAGGTTCCTGACGAATGAAAATTCTATCTTGCAATAGTAACCGCCCCCTCGCCGAAGCCATTGCCGCATATCTCGACGTTCCCCTGACCAAGGCCGATGTGAAGCGGTTCGCCGATATGGAAGTCTTTGTCGAAATCGGGGAAAATGTTCGCGGTGAGGATGTGTTTGTGGTGCAATCAACGTGCTTTCCGGCAAACGATAATGTGATGGAGTTGCTGGTGGCGCTTGACGCGCTGCGTCGTGGGTCTGCCCGCCGCATAACCGCGGTGATCCCCTATTATGGATATGCCCGTCAGGATCGTAAGTCAGGCCCACGCACACCGATTTCCGCCAAGCTCCTCGCCAATCTGATCACCTCCGCGGGGGCTGATCGCGTGCTGACGATCGATCTTCATGCAGGGCAAATTCAGGGCTTTTTCGACATTCCAACAGATAATCTGTTCGCCGCGCCGGTTTTTGTTGCCGATATCAAAGAGCGTTATGACGGTTCCAAGCTGATGATCGTATCACCTGACGTTGGCGGTGTTGTCCGCGCTCGGTCGCTTGCCCGCCGGCTTGATGCCGATCTGGCAATCATCGACAAACGCCGCCCAAAGGCTGGAGTTTCCGAGGTCATGAATATCATAGGGGATGTTGAAGATCGCCATTGCATTATGGTTGATGACATTGTCGATTCGGGCGGCACGCTATGCAATGCCGCCGTTGCACTGATGAATGCTGGCGCCCTATCTGTTGATGCCTATGTAACACACGGTGTTCTGTCCGGCGGCGCTGTAAGCCGGGTTGCCTCGTCGCCATTGAACTCGCTGGTCACCACAGATTCGATCCCACCGACCGAGGCGGTGCGCGTTGCCCGCAATATCCGCCAGTTGACGATTGCGCCACTTCTTGGCGAGGCAATGCTGCGAATCAATGAAGAGCGTTCGGTGTCTACACTGTTTTAGACTAAAGTCATCCTCAGGCTGGATTAATCGGCAAAAAGGCTTGTATTTTGCCGATAATCAGCCTACAAAACCGCTGCCGCGCACCCCTGGAGGCGCGGTACATTGTTTTTGCAAAAGGAGTTAACAATGTCTGACAATACAACCATTAGCGCAGAAAAGCGCGAACGGGTCGGTAAGGGGTCCGCCCGTGCGGTACGCCGTGCAGGTCGAGTCCCTGCCGTCATTTATGGCGACAAAAAGAACCCCGTGGGGATCACACTTGAATCCCGTGAAATCACCCGGATCGTTCATCAGCCTGGCATTTTTGGCCGGCTTCTCGATGTTCAGGTCGACGACCAAAAACACACTGTACTGACGCGTGATATCCAGTTCCATCCTGTGACTGATACCATCATGCACATGGATTTTCTGCGTGTCTCCGCAACGGCGAAGGTTGCCGTCGCTGTAGCTGTTGAATTCATCAATGAAGATGATTGCCCAGGCATCCGGATTGGCGGCGTTCTGAACGTTGTTCGCTATGAGGTTGAGCTGCTCTGCCCGGCCGCAAGTATTCCAGAAAAGATCACAGTTGATCTGGCTGGTCTGAAAATTGGCGACTCGGTTCATATCAGCACAATTGATCTTCCTGAAGGCGTCGAGCCAACCATTACCGACCGCGACTTCACCGTTGCCACCATCGCCTCACCTGGCGGCGGCGTTAAGAATGAAGATGAAGACGACACGGACGGTGAAGATGGCGAAACAACCACAGAAACCGAAGCAAGTTCTGAAGAATAAGGTCTGGCCGCGCCAGACCTAACGAGACAAGCATGCGTCTTTTTGCAGGACTGGGAAATCCCGGATCAACCTATGCCTTGAACCGGCATAATGTCGGTTTCATGGCCGTAGATAGGCTTGCAGAGACGCA
>Ga0181568_10005592_pt1 | contig 11041 bp, 17 predicted proteins | sample 101ome_20_FD_133758 | JGI IMG/M metagenome (GOLD analysis project Ga0181568, IMG submission 133758) | Coastal salt marsh microbial communities from the Groves Creek Marsh, Skidaway Island, Georgia - 101404AT metaG (megahit assembly) | ecosystem: Environmental > Aquatic > Marine > Intertidal...
AAAAATAAAAAAATTGATGTTGTTTCTGTTTTTGAGGCAGTCGGTCAATATGCAAAAAAAGAGATCTCCGAACTCGATCTAAAAAATATAGAAAAAAAAGCAATTCCAGGACCAGGCTCATGTGGAGGAATGTACACTGCAAATACAATGGCATCAGCAATAGAAGCACTAGGAATGAGTTTGCCAGGTAGTTCATCACAGGCAGCTATTTCAAAAGATAAAAATTTAGATTGTATAAACTCTGGAAAAGCAATAAAAAATTTATTAGAAAAAAATATAACTCCAAAAGATATTATGACTAGAAAAGCATTTATTAATGCTATAACTGTTACAATTACACTTGGCGGTTCAACGAATGCTATTTTACACCTCTTAGCTATGGCTCATTCCATTGGCGTGAAGCTGAAGTTAGATGATTTTACAAAAATTGGAAAGAAAGTCCCTGTCCTAGGAGACTTGAGGCCTAGTGGAAAATATATGATGTCAGAATTAGTTGAAATTGGTGGCATTCAGCCTTTAATGAAAATGTTATTAGATGCTGGAATGCTTTATGGAGATTGTTTAACAGTTACGGGAAAATCATTATCTGAGAATTTAAAAAATATAAAAAAATATCCAAAAAAACAAAAAATTATCAGGCCTTTAAACAATCCAATTAAAGAAGATAGTCATTTGGTGGTTTTATATGGAAATTTAGCTCCTGAAGGAGCAGTTGCAAAAATCTCGGGCAAAGAAGGGCTTGTTTTTGAAGGTAAAGCAATAGTTTTTAATTCTGAAGAAATTGCTATGAAGGCTATTTTGGATGGAAAGGTTAAAAAAGGACATGTTGTTGTCATAAGATACGAGGGCCCTGTTGGTGGTCCAGGTATGAGAGAAATGCTTGGCCCAACAAGTGCAATAATGGGTAAAGGCTTGGGAAAAGATGTGGCGTTAATCACTGATGGAAGATTTTCTGGAGGAAGCCATGGGTTTGTGATTGGTCATGTTTCTTCTGAGGCAGCTATTAAAGGGCCAATAGCCATTATAAAAAATGGCGATAAAATAATAATAGATGCGCAAAAACAAATAATTGATCTACAGATTTCTACAAAAGAAATTAAAGAAAGAACAAAAAAATTAGCAAAATTTAAGATTAAATATAAAAAAGGTGTTCTTGCTAAATACGCATCTTTAGTTGGCACTGCTTCAAAAGGAGCTGTTACGGATTCAATAGACTAAATTTTAAACAGGTTTTATTGTAAATCTTCCTGTAAGGACCCATCTGATTAATAAGTAGAATGGAAAAATTAGTAATGCAGCTAATGCCACTGTGCGCTGATCATATGGAAGTAAATTACTAAAAAATATAAAAAGAGATTTACCTTTTATAAAGTAATAAATTATATTTAAAGGATGGATTAGAAATAACATGAGTGTTATTGCATATAAAAGTCTATTTAATCTTTGATAAATATTGTGCATGTATTTTTCTCAAAAAAACTATTATAAATATTATCTTACACTTTTAAATTATTATTTCAAAAACCTGCTTTTTTAAGCAACTCTTTTGCTTTTTCTTTATCTTGCTCAACAAGATTCCCCTCATCGTACATCATTGCAAGCGTGGTTAATGAGCCAACTAGACCTTGACTAGCAGCTTTAGTGTACCAATGCACAGCTGCTTCCCCATTTTTTTCGGTGCAATCTCCTTCCATATACATAAAACCCAAACCGTGTTGTGCTAATGCATGCCCACTCTCAGCTGCTGCCTTCATCCATTTAAAAGCTAATAAAGGATTCGTTTTATTTCCAAGACCATTTTGATACATTATTGCACATCTATGTTGCGCTTCTGTATTGCCTGCTTCTGCTAATGGTGAAAGTAGTTGCATAGCTCTAGAGAAATGTTTTGCTTCAAATGCACTTAGACCACTACTTAATTCAACTTCATTTTTCTTCATATTATATCCCATTAACAATATTTTCTTTTGCTAGTATATACTTATAATCATAAAATAATAAACGATTTAAGGAGAATGCTTTGTCAAATAATATTATTAGAGGAGCAATACAAAAAGTCGCAACTGGACCTGAATTTAGTAAAAATATCTCTGAAGCAGATAGTTATAACACAATGCTGAATATTTTAGATAATGATGTTGATTCTGTTCAAGCAGCTATTTATTTGATAGCAATGAGGATGAAAAGAGAGACTATGGAAGAAAATATAGGATCCTTAAAAGCACTCATAAATAAGTCAAATATTATTACAGCTGACGTGGATGAGCTTCTTGATATAGCAGAACCATATAATGGTTTTTTAAGAAATACACCGTTAAGTGCATTTCTCCCAGCAGTATTTTCATCAATAGGTATTCCTACTGTTTCACATGGTGTGCAAACTGTTGGACCGAAATTTGGATTAACTACGAAAAGAATATTAGAAATTTTGGGGATAAATGTTGATAAAAATTTGCAAGAAGCAGGCGATTCATTAAGCAATAATGATGTTGGATGGACATATATTGATCAAAAAAAATTTTGTGAACCTCTGTATAATTTAATAGATTTAAGAACCAGAATGGTTAAAAGAACAATATTAACCACAATAGAGGTTCTAGTAGGTCCAATTAGAGCAAAAAATAAAACTCATTTATTAACAGGTTATGTGCATGCTGCTTACCCACCAGTATATTCAGAATTAGCAAAAGTTGCAGGCTTCGATTCAGCTATATTGGTGAAAGGTGTAGAGGGAGGGGTTTCTCCCGCACTAAGAGGAGATGGAAAAGTTTTTTATTATGTGGACGAAAGTGAAATGAAAGAAAAAATTTTTAACCCAAAAGAAATATCGATAAATCAAAATATGAGAGCCGTACCTTTACCTGATTTAGAAAAGCAAGAAGAAAAGAAATTAGATGACATCTCAAGCGATATTAATATTGAAGATTTTGCACAAAAAGCTTCTGAAATTGGCATAGATGCTTTAAGTGGAAAAAATTGCCCTGCAAAAGACACACTAATATATACTGGCTCTTTGGCTTTATCACTTATAAAAAATTTAAGTTTTAATGAAGCCTCTAATCAAATTAAAAAATCTATTGATAGTGGCAAAGCAAAAGAATTTTTTTATAATGCAATTTGATTTATAATTAATTAAAATTTAATTTTTACTATTTATATGATTTAAGAGGAGAAACATGAACGAAACATATAGAAATGCAGTTGTGCAAATGGAAGAGCAGGGAGTTCAAGATGAGTACATACTTGGTTGGCAAGGTGGTTTCTTAGGCCACCCACCAAGAGAAGAAACAAGAACAACTGAAGCGTACGATGCTGGTTACGAAGATGGACTTGAAAAAAACTTAAGTAATATTGGTAATTGGAAGAAATAATTTATTTATTTACCAAGGATTTTATAGGTCTTCTTAACGACAACAATATTTTTGGGACTTCCTGGTCAATAACATACATTCTTATCCAGTTATTATCTAGGTCACCCATATGTGTCATTAAGTGATTGCCAAGAATAATTCTAGCCTTATAACTTGGTTCCTCGGTATATTCTAATTCTGAATACTCTTGCATACGCGAATTTAATAAATCTATAAATTTATTTTTTATACTTTCTTGGGGTATTTTTAGATCAACTTGATTAATATTAACCGTCTCATTAATTTTTTTAGCAATGTCAGTAATAAAATTTATCTTTTTATCTTTCTCGTATGAAGTAATTTCATTGTTTGCTACATAAATTTGAAAACATGAAACTTCTTTTAGAATTTCAAGTCTATCAGCCCAGGTATCTGTATCAAAACCTTCATTTTCTAAGTTTAATAAGGTTTTTTTTGATATTTTCCAAATGCTGACAGCTAAGGCGCTAGCAATTTGACCAATTTGTCTTTTTTTACCTTTTTGATTCCAACCGCTATGTATTCTTTGTATACTCATTTCTTAAATAAAAACTAATATATTTTTTTTATTATACACTATTACTTATGATTGAGATAAAGCCAAACACTTTTATTTACGAATTTAAAAATGCATTAAAAAAAGATGACTGTGAAAATATCATAGAAAGGTTTGAGAAAAATAAAGAAGATCATTATATAGGAAAAATTGGGCAGAACCTTTCAGAGGATTTAAGTATAAAAAAATCAACAGATCTTTTTATCAGTGGAAAAGAGATGTGGAAAGATATAGATAAAATATTTTTTAACGCGTTAGCAAAATCACTAAATACATTTAAAAAAGAATTTGATTTTTTCAATGGCCCTTTCAAGGATATGGGTTATGCGATACAAAGAACAGAAGCTGGGCAATATTATCATTGGCATATTGACGGGGGTAGCCACGAATTTAGCTCAAGACAATTAGTTGCAATATTTTATTTAAATGATATTAAAGAGAATCAAGGTGGCACAACAGATTTTTTTTACCAAGATGTATCGGTTCTACCCGAGGCAGGAAAATTAATATTATTTCCTCCATTTTGGACACATAAACATAGGGGCTCTGAAGTTTTATCTGAAAAAAAATATATTGCTACAACTTGGATTGTATTTGCATGAAATCTATGAAAACGATGTTTCCTCCATATTGCCCGTCGTGTCTATATCAATGACTTTAACTTTAGGCATTCTATCGATTATGTAAGCGGCCATCATAATAGCTGTTTCTTTTTTATTTAAGTGAATAGATGTGAATAATCGATCTGCTGCTATTTGACATTTTTGGAATTGATTTGGGTTTTCAACCCAGCTTTTACTCATCTGCCAACCTTTATCCATGTCAGCATCCATTTTTGTGAAGAAAGTTTTTGCTTCGCTTACTATATTTTCTTTGATTTTTAAAGGGTACTCGTTCTCACCTAAAATAACGGTAATTTCATGCATGTTTTATTTTTTTGAGCCTTTTTCTTCATGAGCAAGATCAACAATATCCATTGCTAAATCTCTATACTCTTCTCTAAAACCAGAAATCTCTGAGTTATCGTCAGGCGCAAAATATTCTGAAGCTTCAACACCGTGCTCTCTATCTAATGCAATGAATTTTTTTTGCATTTCTAGTAATTTTTTTATTTTATCTTGCTTTTCTTTACTCATTATTAAGCCCACTCTATGTTTTTTTTAAAATAATAACCTATTTAACAATAAAATATCCACTAGCCAAATTGGGTAGTTTAATAACCACCTTTTCTTCTGCTTTCTGGAAGGCCAGAAATCCTTCCGCCTTGTTTGCTTGGATCGCCAGGGAAAAGATCATATAACACTTTAGCATCAATTTTTTCTCCCCAGAGTTTTTCAAAATATTTTACAAGTTTTCTCGTGTTTGGCTGATTACCGGCATTATTAAAAAATTCGTCTCTCAAATGATTTATCACATCCCAATGGCGAGATGTAAGCTCTAATTTTTCCATGCTTGCCATTTCCTTAGCTAAATCTTCTGACCAATCTTCCGAGTTAACTAAATATCCCATTTCAGTAGTTTCTATTTGTTTGCCTGCTATTTCTATTGTGGGCATATTTACCTCCTTTCCAAATATTTTACAATTGAATCATTATTCTTTTGTTACAGCCACTGGAGCTATACTTTTATGAGGTAAAAAGATACCACATCCATATAATTTTCCAATACCTATTCCGAGCTCTTGCAATTTTATAGAATCCTGTTTTTCAAGATCTGTAATTAACAAAGTTTTCCCAATAAGAGTTTTACTAGGGGTTCTGACGGTGTGCTCCTTGCCGCAAAGCATTTTTTTAACATTTATGCCCATTGCTTTTAGAGATGAGCTTACATCATTTAAAAACTCATCCTCACTTTTATGATGATCAACCACTACAGTTCTGCAAAATAAAGTATCTGTGCTAATCAACTCTTTTGTTGTAGGTTTTGATAAATTCATTTTGTAGTTTCCAATAACAAGTGTTTGTCCGTCTAGTTTATAAAAATCTTGTGCATGATCTATTGGAAGTCTAATACTAAATCTAGTTCTTTTAGAAAGGTATATTTCTGTTTCAGGTCTTTCCCAGCCTGCGCCAGACTCTGCCCCATAAAGTGAATGAATTGCTAAATTATCAATTTTTTCAATTTCTGGAAATTTTTTTAATACGGCCTGAAATAGGTCGTAGGCATGGTCAGCAGCAATTGCAGTACCATTATCATTAAATTTAAATGAAATATCTACAATACTCTTGCTAGATTTTGGTTGTTTATTTTGTTCATCTTCTTCCCAATACATAGGTCTATTTTCTAGGTGAGGTGAATAAATTTTCTAGATCAGTTTCCCAGTATTCTGGCGTATCATCAAAACTTGGTTTAATATCAAGTGACAGAAACATTTCTCCTTCTTCAATCTTTTTCAATATATATTCTTTTAATTCTTTGTAAGTCTGAATTTTATATTGTTCTATTAATATTTCACTCATTGTTAACATATTTTAAATCCTTTTTGAAAATCTAAGTCTTTTAATAAGTCTTTTGTTTTGACCATCAACGTATTCTTCTCTTTTATGAAGGATATTGTTAGCTAAATAACCTTGATTCTTTTTTAACAAAAGATGCTGTACATATATATTATCATTTGTAATAAAATCAAAAATATAATTTTTTATTTTTTTAATAATATCATTCTTTTTCCAAATAATATTTTTTTGTCTTGATGTAAATCTCATATTCAAAAGCCCATTTTCATCAATATAAAAAACTGGCCCTGATATATTTTTACTATCTTTGTTATTTTTATTTTTAGGTATCTCCATTACATCATTATGCATCAATATATCTATATATTCAGGATTATGATCTCTTAAAAAAATATAAATTACCTCATGATCCAAGATCAAATTTTTACCTCCATTTTTAGCTGGATTAACACAATGTAATAAGAATGATTTTACTGATATATTTTCCGGGTAGTAATAACCGTCAGTATGCCAATTTAAAGATTTATTTGTGTATGGTATGTATTCAGAACGAGAATCTTTTTTTAAAATATTTTGTTCGTTAGTTATGTTTGAAATTCCGCTATCATCAGAAAAAAGATTGGATACAGAACTTTGAAGATTTAGTTTCGAACAAAAAATTTGCAAATCGTTATCTGTAATATATGAGGAGAATTTATAAATTATGTAATTATATTTTTTTATAGTATTTTTAATAATATTAATTTGATCAGAACTTATATTTTTGATATCTAGCTCTATTGATATATCGTTAATATTCAATGGATATAGATTTAGCTTTTTTTCCCGCCATAAACTGTATTCAGTTTCATTTTCTAGTAAAAAAGGTGATTTCATTTTTATGACATCTTTTATTTAATTTGATAGGATACTACTACTGAATTATATATTTTTCAGTTTTTTAGGGTATTTGTTTTTACTTATATCCATTTAGGGATATATAATATGGCTGAAGGCACACCCCAAAAGAATAGTGTCATTATTTTAGATAAACTCATAAAATTAAATTATCACTAGATAAGAAATTTGAAATTCATAGGAGAAGAAGAGTGGCTGATAAACATACTACACCAATGTTAGATGAGTTAGAGCATGGCCCATGGCCAAGCTTCATTTCAGGAATTAAACGATTAAGAGATCAACATTCTAATGAGAGAATATCAAGCACAGCAAATTCTTTATTAGGTCAATTAGAACACTCATATGAAACAAGAAAAGGTTATTGGAAAGGTGGAACAGTGAGTGTGTTTGGTTATGGTAGTGGGATAATTCCCCGTTTCTCTGAAGTTGGCGATGCATTTCCAGAGTCTAAAGAATTTCATACACTAAGAGTTCAGCCCCCAGCTGGTAATTATTATTCTACAGATATGCTAAGACAACTCGGACAGAGTTGGGAAAAGCATGGCTCAGGTTTACAAACATTTCATGGTCAGACAGGAAACATCATGTTTATTGGTTCTACCACTGAAAATACTCAACACTTTTTTGATGAAATCAATGAATATGGTTGGGATCTAGGTGGCGCTGGCCCATGCGTAAGAACAGGTATGTGTTGTGTTGGAGCTGCAAGATGTGAGCAGTCTAATATTGATGAAATTAAAATACATAGAACATTACTTAATAATTTTACTGATGATGTTCATAGACCTGCTCTTCCTTATAAATTTAAATTTAAAGTTTCAGGTTGCCCAAATGATTGCGTTAATTCAATTGAGAGAGCCGACTTCGCAATTATAGGTACTTGGAAAGACGATATGAAAGTTGATCAGTCAGAAGTAAAGGATTTTGTTGAAAAGAAAGGAAGGCAATATGTCATTGATAATGTTATTACAAGATGTCCAACAAACTGCTTGTCTTTAAAGGATGATGATTCAATAGAAGTTGATAACAGAAACTGTGTTAAATGTATGCATTGTTTAAATGTAATGCCTAAAGCTTTAAGTCCAGGAGATGATAAAGGAGCAACAATATTGATGGGTGGTAAAAGAACTCTTAAAGTCGGTGATTTAATGGGAACTGTTATTGTGCCATTTATGAAATTAGATACCGAAGAAGATTACGAAAAACTTACAGAACTAGCTGAAGAAACAATTGATTTTTGGGCGGAAAATGGTTTGGAGCATGAACGTTGCGGAGAAATGATCGAAAGAATTGGCTTAGTAAATTTCTTAGACGGGATTGGTTTAGAAGTTGATCCAAATATGGTGGCCGATCCAACAACCAGTTCTTATGTAAGAATGGATGGTTGGGATGACGAAGCAGAAAAATGGTTTAAAGAAAAATTGCAAGCTGCTGAAGCATAATTGATTAACTTTACATAAATTTTATAAAGGAATACAAAATGTCAGAACAACAAGTTGAAAAAACAGTAAACAGACCTCCAATAGAAACAGGATGTCCAGATGCATTTCAGTACATGCATCCTGTTATGAGAAAAAATTATGGCCAATGGGCTTATCATGAAGATCCTAGGCCTGGAGTTTTAAAGCATGTAGCGCATAGTGGCGACGCAATTTGGACAGTAAGAGCAGGTACTCAGAGAATATTAGATGTTATGACATTAAATTTATTATGCGATATTGGTGATAAATTTGCTGATGGATATGTAAGATTTACCATTAGAAGCAATATTGAATATATGGTTGATCAAGAATCTAAAGTTGGACCATTGATTGTAGAATTAGAAAAGAATGGATTTGTTGTTGGTGGCACTAAAAACTCTGTTGCTATGATTTCACATACACAAGGTTGGTTGCATTGTGATATACCTGGTACTGATGCTTCTGGTGTTGTAAAAGCAATGATGGATGAAGTTATAGATGAATTTAAAGGGTGGAATATGCCAAATAGAGTTCATATGACAACATCATGTTGTCAAATAAACTGTGGAGGTCAGGGAGATATAGCTATAAATGTTCAACATACAAAACCGCCAAAAATTAATCATGATTTAGTCTCGAATGTATGCGAAAGACCTTCCGTTGTAGCTCGTTGCCCAGTTGCTGCGATCAGACCTGCACAAGTAAATGGAAAGCCTTCACTTGAAGTTGATGAAAAAAAATGTATTTGTTGTGGTGCATGTTATCCACCATGTCCTCCAATGCAAATTAATGATGCTGAACATACAAAGTTATCTGTATGGGTCGGAGGAAATCACTCTAATGCTAGAGGAAAACCAACATTTCAAAAACTAGTTGCTGCTGGTATACCAAATAATCCTCCAAGATGGCCAGAAGCTACAGCAATTGTTAAAAAAATACTAAGAGCTTATAGAGATGATGCTAAAGATTGGGAAAGAATTAGTGATTGGGTTGAGAGAATAGGTTGGCCTAGATTTTTTGAATTAACAGGACTTCCATTCACTAAATTCCACATTAATAATTGGAAAGGAGCTAGAAATAGTCTCAATGCATCTACTCATATTAGATTTTAATGATTGAAAAAGTTTAGAGGAGATGATTTGAAATTAGGAATATTAATAAATGAAGGGCCATATCAACATCAGGCCTCAGATTCAGCACTTAAGTTCGTTCAAGCTGCTATAAATAAGGGGCATGAGATATATCGTGTATTCTTTTATAATGACGGTGTTAATAATGCAACAAGGCTTGCTACACCGCCACAAGATGATAGAAATATTACACAAGAATGGTCGAAATTAGCAAAAGAACATAATATTGATATGGTTGTTTGTGTCGCTGCAGCTCAAAGAAGAGGTATTCTAGATGAGGGTGAAGCTGAAAGAAATGGAAAAGATTCTGATAATATAGCAGAGGGATTTAGAATCTCTGGACTTGGCCAATTAGTAGAAGCAGGAATACAGGCTGATAGATTAATTACTTTTGGGGACTAACAAATGAGCGAAGAAGGAAAAATTAAAAAGTTCATGTATGTAAATAGAAAAAGTCCTTATGGAACTATATATGCATTAGAATCTTTAGAGGTAGTTTTAATATCTGCTGCTTTTGATCAAGATGTAAGTTTAACTTTCACAGATGACGGCGTATACCAATTAATGAAGAATCAAAAAACAGAAGGAATTGGTATGAAAAATTTCTCTTCAACTTATGCTGCACTTGGTGATTATGAAATAAAAAAAATATATATTGATCAAGAGTCATTGGATGAAAGAGGTCTATCAATTTCAGATTTGCAAGAATTAGTTTGGGAAGATGAAGATGAAGATTACGCAGAAAAAAGTTCTATAAATTTAGTTTCTAGAGCAGAGCTTGCTAATATAATGAATGAGCAAGACATTGTTATGAGTTTTTAAGGGGCAAATTACATGAGCATGTTACATACAGTAAATAAATCACCATTTGAGAATTCTTCAGTTTCTTCATGCTTGTCTTTATGCGCAAAGGACAGCAGTATATTATTTATTGAGGATGCTGTGATATCTGTAATGAAATCTACAAAATTCTCAGATTTAATTGAGACTTCTTTAAAAAATTTTAAGATGTATGCTTTACAACCTGATCTTGAGGCAAGGGGCTTATCTTTAGATAATGTAATAGATGGTGTTAAATTAGTAGGATATGAAGAGTTTGTAGACTTGACTACAGAACATGATTCAGTGCAGTCTTGGCTATAGAGTTTAA
>Ga0181568_10005595_pt1 | contig 11037 bp, 9 predicted proteins | sample 101ome_20_FD_133758 | JGI IMG/M metagenome (GOLD analysis project Ga0181568, IMG submission 133758) | Coastal salt marsh microbial communities from the Groves Creek Marsh, Skidaway Island, Georgia - 101404AT metaG (megahit assembly) | ecosystem: Environmental > Aquatic > Marine > Intertidal zone...
GAGAAAAGTCAGGCCAAGGGGCTGCAGTTGTACGAGAATTTCCTCAAGCTGGTCGAGGCTCAGGCTTGATTCTTTTCCGTTGAGCTGTCGGATTCTTTACTTTTCGCCTCGTGGTGCATTTCGGGGTGGCCGATGAATTCCTCCATCTTCAGGCCTGTCAATTGGTGTACTCCTTTGATCAGGCGGTAGAGGATGAAGATCATGATGGTCATGCTGGGGACCAGGATGATGATGTAGCTCCAGAAGGTCATTTTTCCCATTTCCTGGGTGAAGGCTTCTGTCCCGGTCTCGGATTGGATGAAGACTTTGGCCAGGACAAAGTTGAGGATGGCGGAGAGGAAGAAGGAGAAGGCGAGGAGGTAGGTGCAGTGGACCAGGAGTTTGTCGAAGGCGGAAGTGTTGCCGCGTTCATGGAGGATGGCGTCCACTTTGTGAGTCTGCATGACCTGATCATTGTAGATGAAGAGTCGTACCAGAGGTTTGTGGGAGGCGAGGGAGACGACTACGGCGATGCCAAAGAGGGCAGGGATGGCGGCTTCTTTCCAGGCAATCCATTCTTTGGGTACTTCGAAGAGGGTCATGAGCCCGGTGAGCAACACGCTACAAAACCCGAGAATGGAGAAGAAGTTGTATTTTTTTCGTGCGAAAAAATCGTAGATTCCGTAGCCGACAGGAAAGAGTAGGGCGATCATCATGGCGGTTACGCCGGGCTTCATGCTGATGGTTTCAGCAAATTGTTGAACTTGCTCCATTTTGGGGCCTTTGGACATGATCAGTGTCGGCACCAGAACGTTGAGCCCGATGTTTAAAAGTGCATTTTCTTGTTGTGGAGGAGGTTTGGCGTTTTCCATGCTAAGCGAAATTCGAATTATAGTGGCGGGGAATGTTGCGTAGCGATCCATGAATGCAAGAAAGAAGAAAGTTTTAATTACGGCAGGGCCTACACGGGAGTGGCTGGACCCGGTGCGTTTTATTTCGAATCCGTCTTCAGGACGAATGGGATATGCGGTGGCAGAAGCTGCGTTGCAGGCTGGGTATGCGGTGGACTTGGTGAGTGGTCCGGTCCGTTTGTCTGCTCCCGAGGGAGTGCAACTGCATTCGGTGGAGACTGCTTTGGAGATGTATGATGTGGTGGAGGAATTGTTTGAGGGATGCGACTGCTTTATTTCGGTAGCGGCTGTCAGTGATTGGCGTCCCGCTGAGGTGCATTCGCAGAAGGTGAAGAAAGGGGATGAGCGGCAAGTATTGGAGATGGTGGCCAATCCGGATATTTTGCGGACGATGGCGGCGAGGAAGTCTGCGGAACAAGTGGTGGTCGGGTTTTGTGCGGAAACGGAAAATCTGGAAGACAATGCCCGTACCAAATTGGTGAGTAAGGATTTGGATTGGATTGCCGGGAATCTTGTCGGGCAGGGGAGTGAAGGTGGTTTTGAAAGTATGGAGAATCAGTTGTTGCTGCTTGGAAAAGATGGGCAGCGGGAGATTCTGGGGCCGGGGCTGAAGTCACGGCTGGCGGTGGAGCTGATTTCCAGAGTCCTTTCTTGAATTGCGTTCTGAACCTCTCAAACTTGTCGACTCTATGGCAAAAAAGAAAAGTCCACTTGATCGGATACTTGGCAATCTGGAGGATCTGGATGCAACCAATCTCTCTCATGCAGTTCAGCGGCTGATGAGGGAGCGGCGTTTGCTCGAAACGGTGATCAATACGTGCAAGGATGGCATCCTGGTGGTCGATGAAAGTGGGATCATCCAGTATGCCAATGCCCAGGGAGCCCAGTTGATTGGGTTGAAGGAGGAGAATGTGGGGACGGAAATCCTGTGGAAACTGGTGCCGGAATTGCGGAAAAGTTTGGAGGGGTCGACTTTTCAAGAGGATGAGGAAGGGGCATTTCTATCCCGAGAGCTGGAGATGAGTTATCCGGAGGAGCGATTGGTGCGTTTGTACATGGTGCCGCTGCAGGAAGGGATCGGGGTTTCCCGTTTGAGAAATCTGGTGATCATCTTGAGTGACATCACGCAGGAGCGGCTTTCCACCGAGCAACTCATTGAAAGTGAGAAGGTCAATTCCGTCTTGATGCTGGCTTCCGGAGTGGCGCATGAACTGGGCAATCCCCTCAATTCTTTAACCATCCACTTGCAGTTGATGGAGAGAAATTTGAAGAAGCTTTCCGAGGTGGAAGGTTTGGAGAAGCTCGATACCTCTGTGGGGGTTTGTCTCCGAGAGGTCGAACGATTGGACGGCATCATCACGCATTTCCTTGAAGCGGTGGAGCCGAAAGCCCCCGATTTTAGGGAACTCAATTTGATGATGGTGGTTCGGGAGGTCATGGATCTACAGGGAGTGGAGTTCGAGAACCGAAACCTGACTGTGGAGATCGACTTCATGGAGAAAAACCCGATCATTCAAGCGGATGGAGACCAGGTGAAACAGGTGCTTTTCAATCTTCTCAAGAATAGCTTGGAAGCGATGCAGAAAGGGGAGCGGCTCAAGATTCTTTGCCGTGGGGATGATGACAACATTTACCTCCAACTGGCTGACACCGGAGAAGGGATTGCGGAGGAGGACATTTCCAAAGTGTTTCTACCGTATTATTCCACCAAGGATAAAGGCCATGGGCTGGGCATGATGATTGTGCAGCGGATCATGCGGGAACATGGTGGCCGTATCGGCATCGACAGTAAGCCGGGAATGGGCACAGTGGTCACTCTACAGTTTCCTCGAAAATATCGACGAGTTCGCTTGCTGGAAAATAATACATCCACAGAGTCCACCGCTGAATAAATTTGAAGTAAATTTCTACCGATGCCTGCAACCATTCTGATCGTTGACGATGAACGCCACACCCGAGAGGGCCTGGAGTTGGCTTTGGAAGATGAATATGACGTCTACCTGGCGGAAAATCCTGAGGAAGCGTTTCGGCTTTTGGATGAGGAAAAGTTTGATGTGGTGATCACCGACCTGAAAATGGCCGGGAAGTCAGGCATGACCGTGATCGATTACGCCATTCGGCAGAGTTACAAACCGATCTGCATCATGATGACTGCCTACGGCACGATTCAACTGGCCGTGGAAGCGATGAAGCGTGGGGCTTATCATTTTCTCATCAAGCCTTTGAATCTGGAGGAGCTGGAACTGATCATTGCCAGAGCTCTTAAAGAACGTCACTTGCGGAAGGAAAATACAGAACTTCATCAACGGTTGGATAAAAAGTTTAGCTTCAATGGCATCATCGGGCAGTCCAAAAGCCTGACGACGGTTCTCGAACGGGTGAAATTGGTGGGGCCGGCGACGACCACTGTCTTGCTCCAGGGAGAAACCGGTACGGGGAAGGAACTCTTTGCTCAGGCACTGCATCAAAACAGTCCTCGGGCCAGAAAGCCATTCGTGGCCGTGCATTGTGCAGCTCTGCCGGCCAACCTGCTGGAAAGTGAACTCTTCGGACATGAGAAGGGTGCCTTTACCGGAGCCTCCGATAAGCGAATTGGGAGATTTGAAGCGGCGAAAGGGGGAACTTTGTTTTTGGACGAGATCGGGGAAATTGATGCATCGACTCAGGTCAAGCTGCTGCGGTTTCTGGAAACCAAGACCTTTGAACGTGTTGGAAGCATTGAGCCGATTGAGGTGGATGTGCGTCTGGTTTGTGCAACCAACCGGGACCTGAAAGCCATGTCGAAAAGCGGGGAATTCCGGGAGGATCTTTATTATCGTCTGGATGTTGTAAAAATTGAACTTCCTCCGCTTCGGGACAGGATCGAAGATATCCCTCTTTTGCTGGATCATTTTCTACATCATTTTGCGGAGGAGAACCATTTTCAGCCTGTGCAACTTTCTCCCAAAGCCATGTCCATTCTTCAGGCTTATCCCTGGCCCGGAAACATCCGGGAATTGAGAAACTTTTGTGAGAACCTTATTGTTCTCAAACAGGGTGGCGTGGTCAATGAGTACGACTTGGACCCGCGTTTTCTGCATCCAGCCCCGATTCCCAAACCGGAGAATACCCATGCGGATTTGTCTACCTCTGCTCCGGAAACTCCACTCTACACGCCACCTTCCGGAACGGCCTCTCTCTCCAAGGAAGAAAACGAAAAGCGACTCCTTAGGAATGCTCTGGTACAAGCCAAAGGCAATCGTACGGAAGCCTCCCGTTTGTTGGGAATCAGCCGTAGAACCCTGCATCGTAAACTTATCAAATGGCCGGAACTCGACACCAAATGAAACCTTACCTTATCGCAATCGTCGGCTGGCTCTCGGCGATTCTTCCTGCTGTTGCCCAAACCTTAACTTTGTCAGGTACGGACTTTTTTAAAGGGGACATTGCCAAAAGTATGGAAGCCGCAGGGGCTTCTCATGGTCTGAAAGCTACCTGGAGTGGTTCTTTTCAAGCATTGCAGGCCTTACGAAGTGGCAAAGTGGACTTGGCTGTGTTGACCAGCCCGTCTCCAGAAGAATTGCCCGATGTGCCGGGCATGCGAAGGATGCCGATTGCCTATCGTTTGTGCCGTGTGGTGGTGGCGAAAGACAATCCGGTCAACTCCATCTCGTACAAGCAGTTGAGAGCGATTTATGGAAGTCGGGCTAGCCAGAGGCTGGAGAATTGGAAAGATGTACTGGGAACCAATACCGGCACTTCCGGTTGGGCCAACCGTGCCATTGAGCCCATGATTCCCATCGCCTACACTTCGTTTTCCCGGGAAATCTTTTTGCACAACGCATTGCGGGATGACCGTCTGCACCCCTCGGTGAAAGTGTTTTCCAATGAAAAGGCTTTGCAAAATGCGTTTGCGGCCAATTCCGGAGCCATTGCCATTTTGAGTGGCTTGGCCGTGGAGGAGTTTTCCAAACCGATTCCTGTCTCCAAAGAAGATGGCCAGTCCTTTACCGCCACACCGGAAAACCTGTATTTTGGGGACTACCCGCTGTATATGCCTTTTTCCCTCTACTTTCCTGAGATTCGGACCAAGGAACTTTTGCCGCTGATCGAGGCGTTTTATTCGAAGGAAGTTTCCCAAGCCATCTTTCAAAATGGTTTGGCCCCGGTCCCCGATGCCTTTCGTACTGCCGAGATCAACCGCCTCAAGCAGGGTTTTTAGGGCCGCCAGGCTGCGTTTGCACCTATTCCGAAAAAAATTGTACAATCCCATTGACAGATTCCTCGGGATTCTCATCTTCGGTCCACTCATTTAACTTTGCGGGCGTAGCTTAGCTGGTAGAGCGCCACCTTGCCAAGGTGGAGGTCGAGAGTTCGAATCTCTTCGCCCGCTCCATTTTTTTCTCATCCAGAATATGATAGCTGGTGAACTTTGGAGCCTCCCGAAACATTTCCCGTTTCGGGATTTTTTTGACCCTGATGCCGCCCCTTGGGAATGGTTGCCCAAAATTAAGGAAGCCTTGGCGGATACGATTTTCCCTTCGCAGGAAGCCTGGGATGTACCGCCCGGGCTGACGATTGTCGGAGATGTTTTTCTTGGAAAAGGGGTGAAGCTGCCGCCTTATGGCTTTCTTCAAGGGCCAGCTTGGATTGGTGCGGAATGTGAGCTGCGCCCTGGTGTGTACATTCGGGGCAATGTGATTGTTGGGCAGGGATGTGTGCTGGGAAATTCCTGCGAATATAAGAACTGCCTGCTGCTGGATGGAGTGCAAACTCCCCACTATAACTACGTTGGCGATTCGATCCTTGGCAATAGGGCTCACCTTGGCGCCGGAGTGATTCTTTCCAATTTGCGTCTCGATCAAGAGGCGATCAAAGTCATGACAAGCGAGGGCAAAGTTTCCACTGGCTTGCGAAAACTCGGGGCTCTCATGGCTGACGACTCAGAAGTGGGCTGCAATTCCAGCTTGCAACCTGGCACCATCCTTGGACGCAAATCGATTGTCTTTCCCAATTTGCCTTATTCCGGAACTTTGGCAGATGGCATGATGGCTGCTTCCAGGCCAGACATCCGAGTTCTCCGGCGAAAGTAAAATCGACACGTTCTCAGCCCAGTCTCTCGATCACCCAGTAAGCTCCCATAATTGTGATGCAGAGGGACACTGGGATGACGATAAACCTTCTGTATTCCTCCTTTTGAATAAACGGAAGAGTCAACACCCATGCGATCAACAACACAGCCAACTGACCTAATTCGACCCCGATGTTGAAACCCAGAAGGCCAGCGATCAATGCGGTGGGATTGAGATCCAAGTCCCTTAGTGCACTGGCAAAACCCAGGCCATGGATCAATCCAAGTACAAAAATGATCACAAGCCGGTCATTGGTATAAACTGGCCGGAAGATATTTTGTAGAGCAACGACACAGATGCTGGCCGCTATGACGATCTCCACCGGCTTAATTGGCACATTGACAATATCGAGAGTGGCTAAGCCCAAGGTAATGGTATGGGCCAGGGTGAACATGGTGACTTGGAGCAACAAGGGCTTCCATCTTCTCGATAGTAGAAAGATCCCCAAGACAAAGAGAATGTGATCCAGGCCCAGTGGTAGAACATGGACGAATCCTTGTCTGAAAAAGGATTTTAACGTGATCCAAGGTCCTGGCGGCCTCACACGGGTAATATCGACTTGAAGGCTTTCCTCTCCAGGAAACAGGATTTGAACGTCTGTTTGAGCTTCTCCTTCAATTGAATTCTTACAGAAAATGACCCAATCCGCAGTTTCCAGAGCCCTAATGTTGAATAGGGTATTTGTGTGGTGTAGATGGGTTTCCCAAGTTGCCCGGATTGTAAACTCGTCTTCCGGGTTCACCAACTCACCTTCGATTCGATTGGCAAAAGTATATTCAAATTCTGGAAGAAACCAACTCTCCGGCTCAAACTTTAACTCCAGGGATTTGGCAATCAGAGCTTTGGCTTTTTGAAAGAGTTCTTCTCGTTTCTCAGCACTGAGTGCTTCCAGATCTTTCATTGTCTGATATGGAATTGCCTCTGGGTCATCCACAAAGCAGCGGGGATCGACATCAATAGAGATCACCGTGGCTCCACCTTTGGTGAAATCACCGTGTACCGGAATGTCTGGGATTGGATGGCCCATCATTACCATGGGCAAACACATGAACAGAAACAGAAACTTCTTACTGGGAAGCATAGCAGGATTGTTGGTTTAAAAAATTGGGCGGAGCAAACTGTGCTTGACCTGTCTTTCCGTCAAAGACTATTTGCTCCTGTTGATTTTTGCCCAATCTTGCATACATTATTTATACTCTCCCCTTAGAATTCTCCCTCGACATTTTTCAGTGGGAGCCACACAAATAAACTTTCTGCCCCCTACACCTTCTATTCCCTTTTAGCTAACAGAAGCCTTCGGAAACGGAGGCTTCTTTGCGATTGGGAACCAGAACTCAGGAATTTGCATTGTCTCCTTGTCATGGCGGCACAATCATACATGCTCCCCGCCCTTCGAAACCAATGGACACCATTCTCCATAATACACTGACCCGAAAACGAGAGCCCCTGAAGTCGCAGGATTCATCAGGAACCATCGGCTTTTATTGTTGTGGGCCAACCGTCTACGGCCCTGCTCACATTGGCAATTTTCGTACTTTCCTGCTTCAGGATACCCTGCGTCGGGTTTTGGAAATGGAAGGGAAGGAGCTCAATCACGTCCGCAATCTTACCGACGTGGATGACAAGACCATCCGCCAGTCCATCGCCGAAGGGAAATCCCTGACCGAGTTTACGACTTACTGGACCGAGAAGTTTCACCAAGATTGTGAGCGACTGAATATGCTGCAGCCTCATCACGAACCTGCCGCCACCACTCACATCCAGGAACAGATTGATTTGATCCAGACGCTTCTGGACAAGGATCACGCCTACACCACCAACGATGGTTCCGTGTACTTCCGCATCTCATCCTATCCCGAGTACGGCAGGCTCAGCAACCTGGACAATCGGGAAACCCAGACTCAGGAGACCACCAGTTCTGGCGATCGCAATGATGCGGATGAATATGACCGCGAGACTGTAGCCGATTTTGCCCTCTGGAAATCGTACAAAGAAGAAGACGGCGATAATGCCTGGGACAGCCCCTGGGGAAAAGGTCGTCCGGGCTGGCACATTGAGTGTAGTGCCATGAGCATGAAATACCTTGGGGAAACCTTTGATATTCATGGCGGTGGTGTAGATCTTTGCTTCCCTCACCACGAAAACGAAATCGCCCAATCTCAGTGTGCAACTTGCAAACCTTTTGTCGCACACTGGTTTCACACTGCCCACCTGATGGTTGAAGGTGGCAAGATGAGCAAAAGCCTGGGCAATCTTTACACTCTCGAAGACATCATTGGGAAAGGGCACACCGCACAGGAGCTTCGTTATCTTCTCCTTTCTGGAAGTTATCGCCAGCCTTTAAACTTCACCATGGCGGGTCTCAACGCTGCTCATTCCGCATTGGAGAAACTACAGAAACAGGTCCTTCCTGTTCTGGATGTTGCTGGGATCTCACCAGAGGAATTCCTGGAATTGCCCACCACTGCGCCGGAAGGCGACATGCAGTTTTTCCAAAAAGCCCGGGCTAATCTCAATCACGATCTCAACACTCCGGCAGCCCTCGGAAATCTCTTCTCTGCTCTCAAGACGCTTCATAGCAACCCTCCCAAGGAAAAGGCCGAGGCTCTGACTGCATTGACGGAGCTGCACACGGTGCTCACAGCTCTTGGCATTCGCCTCGAAATTCAATTTCCTGAGGAACAGCCCAAAGTCGAAGCTCCCGCCGAGATCGAAGAACTTGCTCAAAAACGCTGGCAAGCCAAGCAGGACAAAGACTGGGGGACCGCCGATGAACTTCGAAATGAACTCCACCATAAAGGCTGGCAAATCCTTGACCGAAAAGACGGTTACGACCTTGCTCCAATAGAAAACTAATTTACCAATAAATACCATGATGACTCCTCTCGAAGAAATTCGTCATTCCAGTGCCCACATTCTCGCTACTGCGATCCTCCGGCTTTTCCCGGATACGCAGCTCGATATCGGTCCGCCAACCGACACTGGATTCTACTATGACGTGGACATGGATCACAAACTCTCGATGGAGGATCTCGAAGCCATTGAGGCCGAGATGAAGAAGGTGATCAAAGAGAATCAGCGCTTTGAAAGAATCGAAGTTTCCCGCGACGAAGCTATCCAAATTATCAAGGATGCTGGCCAGGAACGTTACAAACTTGGCCGCCTGGAAGATATTCCGGAAGGGGAGGCGATTTCCTTTTACCGCAACGGTGAGTTCATCGATCTCTGTGCCGGAACTCACGTCAACTACACCAAGAAGGTCAAAGCTTTCAAACTGCTCTCCATTGCTGGTGCATACCACCGTGGTGATGAGAAAAACAAACAGCTCCAGCGTGTTTACGGTACAGCATTTGCCACCAAAGACGAATTGGCGGAATACTTGCAGCAACTGGAAGAAGCCCGACAACGTGACCACCGTAAGATTGGTAAAGAGATGGGGCTGTTTGAAATCAGCGACAAAGTGGGGCAAGGCTTGGTTCTCTGGAAACCTGCCGGAGCGACTCTTCGCCAGGAATTGCAGGATTTCATTACTGAAGAGCTGGACAAACAGGGCTACTCCCAGGTTTTCACACCTCACATTGGTAAGCTCGATCTTTACCGCACCTCTGGACACTTTCCTTACTACAAAGATTCTCAGTTTGCTCCAGTCATGGAGCCGGATGATTTGCAGAGCCTGGCAGATGAGGGTTGTTCCTGCTCCAGCCTGATGAACAAACTGGATGATGCCACACTCAACGGCTTCTTGCTCAAGCCAATGAATTGTCCGATGCACATCAAAATTTATGATTCCGAGCCACGTTCTTATCGGGATCTTCCCATTCGTTTGGCTGAATTCGGAACGGTTTACCGTTGGGAACAATCCGGCGAACTCAACGGCATGACCCGTGTCCGGGGCTTCACCCAGGATGATGCTCACCTCTTTGTGACCCCCGATCAATTGGCCGACGAAATCCGAGGATGTCTCCAACTTGCCAAGATCGTTCTTTCCACTCTCGGAATGGAAGATTATCGGGTCCGGGTCAGTCTTCGGGATCCCGATTCTTCCAAGTACATTGGAAAACCTGAAGACTGGGATAAAGCGGAAACGGACCTCCGTCTGGCGGTCAAGGAGTTGGGTGTCAACTACACTGAAGAGCCTGAAGAAGCCGCTTTCTATGGTCCCAAAATCGACTTTGTGGTCAAAGATGTGATCGGACGTGAATGGCAATTGGGGACTGTGCAGGTCGATTACAATCTGCCCGAACGCTTTGAGCTGGAATACACAGGCTCTGACAACAAGCCCCATCGCCCCATCATGATTCACCGTGCACCTTTCGGCTCGATGGAACGATTTGTTGGGGTTCTGATCGAGCATTTCGCTGGAAATTTCCCACTGTGGTTGGCTCCTGAGCAAATCCGCATCCTTCCCATCAGTGATAAGTTCAACGAGTATGCCGAATCCATTCAGGCACTTTGTAAGGAAAATGGAATCCGCAGCACGATGGATGTTCACAGTGACAAGCTTGGTGCCAAGATTCGCAGAGCTGAAACCGACAAAGTTCCCTACATGCTGATTGCCGGGCAGAAGGAGCAGGAAGAAAAGAATGTTTCCCTCCGGTCCAGAACTCACAAGTCGAAAGAAGGCACCTACTCCCAGGAGGAATTCCTTCAACTGATTCAGGGGCAAATCAGTAACCGGGATCTTCCCGAATAAATGTCGTGCTGGGATTTCAGGTTGCTGTGTGAAGTTCTGGAATTGCCACCGTTTCGCATTTTTCTCATTCTGAGATTCTCCACTTTCACTATGGTTCCTTGCATTCTGCTTTGAGCTGACGTGAATCCTCCTGACCTCGAATATCTGACCTTTGCAAAATGACCTGGGAAATCCCATTTGTCATCCTTCTGCTCTTGCTTGCTCTGGCCAGTTTTATTCTGGAGCGGATTCCCACAGATCTTACGGCGTTGACGGTGGTGGCTGTTCTGCTGCTGGTTCAGAACTTTACCCAAAGTGAGGCCCTGCCCAGCCTGGCAGAGACCTTTCAGGTGTTTACCAACCC
>Ga0181568_10005596_pt1 | contig 11037 bp, 14 predicted proteins | sample 101ome_20_FD_133758 | JGI IMG/M metagenome (GOLD analysis project Ga0181568, IMG submission 133758) | Coastal salt marsh microbial communities from the Groves Creek Marsh, Skidaway Island, Georgia - 101404AT metaG (megahit assembly) | ecosystem: Environmental > Aquatic > Marine > Intertidal...
CTCGTACATACAGATCGCGGCAGCGGTCTGCAGGCTGAGCGATTCGGCCTGCCCATAGAGCGGAACAGCAATAATTCGATCAGCGAGTTCCTGGTCCTCCTGCGCAAGACCGTGAGCCTCGTTGCCTAGCAGCCACGCCACGGGTTGGTCGAGTCCACCCTCTGATCGAACCTCGGCAAGGTTGTCTCCCCCCGCATCGGTAGCCAACACCGTCACACCGGCGCCCCGCAAGGCGCTCACTGTGGGAGCCAATTCGACACCGCTGACGATGGGAACATGGAAAAGACTGCCGGTAGTCGCCCGAACGACTTTCGGGTTGTAGACATCAACACTCTGTTCGCTGAGAATCACGGCATCCGCACCCGCAGCGTCAGCTGAGCGAATGATGTTGCCCACATTCCCTGGGTCCTTCACCTGATGAAGAAAAACCACGTGACGAGGCGTGGAACCGAGAACCTCGTCCAGGGACACGTCACGAAAATGTGCGACGGACACGACACCCTGGGGGGTAACCGTGTCGGCCATCTGGTCCAGAACCGCCTCGGAGACCAGGGTGATATCGAGGCCCGCACGCTCTGCCTGAGCGACCAGATCAGAGTTTCGCTCCTGCGCACTGGGAGTCATGAAGACATCCTCAATGCGCTCTGGCTGGGACACCAAAGCTTCCCTCGTGGCTTGGGGTCCCTCCACCAGAAAGAGACGAGCTTCGTGGCGGCGTTGCTTTTTAGACAGCTTCGCTACCGCGCGCACGCGAGGAGATCGAGGATTATCCAGCACGTGACAACAGTATGAGGGGCGCCCCAACAGTTGGTGAAGACTCGCTAAACAACTGATAGCGACAAGAAAGGGGGCCGCGCATCGCGCGACCCCCTTTCCCGGTAACTTAGGCCTTCACCGCAGGAGCGGAGGTGTCCTTCGGGAGGGCTTTCTTGGCTTCAGCAACCAGGGTGGCAAAAGCAGCGGGCTCGTTCGTTGCGAGCTCCGAGAGCATGCGACGGTCCACCTCGATACCTGCGAGGTTCAAACCCTGGATGAAACGGTTGTAGGTGAGACCGTGTGCTCTGGCCCCCGCATTGATGCGCTGAATCCAGAGACGGCGGAATTCACCCTTGCGGGCGCGACGGTCACGGTAGCTGTAGACCAGCGAGTGAATGACCTGCTCTTTAGCCTTGCGGTACAGGCGTGAGCGCTGACCCCGGTAACCCTGTGCGCGCTCGAGGACAACTCGACGCTTCTTCGCGGCGTTCACCGCATTCTTAACACGTGCCATGATTCTTTTCCTTCGCTATGACGTCTACTTGTTGAGAAGCTTCTTAACAACCTTGGCATCAGCCGGAGCCAGCACCCGCTCTTGATTGAGGCGACGAGTCACACGACTCGGCTTTTTCTCCAGGTTGTGGCGCATGCCCGCGCCCTGCTTCATCACTTTGCCGGAGCCAGTGACCTTGAAGCGCTTCTTCGTACCCGAATGGCTCTTCTGCTTAGGCATTCTTTACTTCCTTCTCTTTGGTGGTCTTGGCGGCAGGTTTTTCAGCGGGTGTTTCCACCTCTGCTGGCTCACTCACCTGGGCTTTCTTACTCGTCTTCACCGCTTGCGCTTTAGCTTCCGCTTTGGACTTGAGGGGAGCGATGATCATGACCATGTTGCGGCCGTCAATCATGGGGGTGAACTCCACAACTCCGTACTCGGCAACATCCTCGGCGAACCGCTGCAACAGGCGCACACCCTGCTCGGGTCGAGATTGCTCTCGTCCTCTAAACAGAATCATGGCTTTGACCTTGTCGCCCGCTTTCAGAAAACTCTCTGCTCGCTTGCGTTTGGTCTCGTAGTCGTGAGTGTCGATTTTCAAACGGAAACGAACCTCTTTGAGGATCGTGTTCGCTTGATTCTTTCTGGCTTCCTTAGCTTTCTGAGCTGCCTCGTACTTGAACTTGCCGTAGTCCATTACTTTGACTACTGGTGGGTTCGAGTTCGGGGAAACCTCGACAAGGTCAAGGTCAGCTTCTTGAGCTAGACGCAGCGCAACATCGATGCGCACGACTCCGACCTGCTCCCCTTCGGGTCCCACGAGGCGAACCTCGCTTGCCCGAATGCGGTCGTTGATTCTGGGATCGCTGATACCAATCTTCCCTTCGTTCTGCGGTTACTCCAGCGAGCGAAGGAAACTTCAGAGAACACATGCTCTCTCGCACCCTTATCGCTGTGATGACCTGAGACATCACGGAGTGCAACGACCCGGTAGCCTTGCGGCATACGCGGGTGGGAGGTTTCTCCACTTCGCAGTATTCCCACCCCAGGGGCAGGAACCTCTGGAACAATAGCAGTCTTTCGCCCACTTAGCGAGAAAAATGAGGAGCCCTGTGGATACCGAACCGCTCGACGAGCTAGCGAGAGACATTGCCGATGTCGCAGCCGTCGAGGTCATCACCACGGTGGCTGTGCACCTGCTCTCCGCAGCGGCCGTTAAATGTGGACTGTCAGACAATCCCGACGAGGAGACCGATCTCGCGGAGGCCAGGAAGCTCATCACCGCGCTGGCGGGTCTGATTACCGCTGCCGCCCCGGAGATTGGCGACCATCACGCGAGGAGTTTGCGCGATGGCTTGCGTTCTGTCCAGCTCGCTTTCCGGGAGGCGTCACCGTTCCCCGATGCGCCCGGCCAAGGGCCTGGAGAAAAATTCACGGGCCCCGTGAACTAAGCGGAGACCACGGTGATGGCAAGACCATCAACCCGCGCCATGAGCACTGGGTGGTTCCCCCAGGCTTGCGAAATTCCCTCGAGCATGAGAGACAAAGCTTCGGGAGCAAGCCCTGGAACCAGCGTCAGGGCAACAGTGACTTCTGGTCCGGCAAGCGTCCTGGCCGGGTCACCGCTTCGGATCTCGAGAGCGACGACGTCGCTTCCATACGGCCTCGTTCCCTCCTCAAGGGCGGTGCGGACGTCGAGATCACTCAGGGGTGAGCGGTAGGGGTTGCCCGTCGCAATCGACTCGAGTGCACTTCTTCGGAGTGTTACCACATGGGATGACCCTGGATCGAGCACCATCAGGCCCAAGCCCTCAGCCGCGGTGGCGAGTGCGGCTCTGGCCGCCTCCACAGGAACCGGGCGCGCTTCTGGATTCCAGCGCCCCATAGTCTCCACCGAGCTAAACAGCGGTGCTACGGCACGACCGTCTGGACCTTCAACATGGACGATAGAGAGCTCTTGGGTTTTCTCGACTACGGCACCTGACTCTGTGAGGCCGTAATCACCTGCTTCCGCAATAAGTGGCACGAGCAATCTCGCGCCCTGGAGGGCATCAATAAGCCTGGAAAACGCACCCTCCGTGTCGCCCAGCGGATTGTGACGAATCTCAGCAAATGACGTGAGCGCGTCATGGAGCGCAGGGTCGGCCTCTCCGGCGTCGCCCTGGAAAGGATGGGGCTCAAACGACCTCCCCGCGAAGGGTTGGCCAGCGGAATCAGCGCCCGGCGACATCCAGGGCCTCAGTCAGCGTGAAGGCGCCGGCATAGAGGGCTTTGCCGAGAATCGCGCCCTCGAGGCCGAGGGGAACGAGCTCACGGAGGGCAGCAATGTCATCGAGCGATGAGATGCCTCCCGAGGCGATCACGGGGTGATCTGTCTGGGATAGCACCTGCGCGAGGAGCTCAACGTTGGGACCGCGCATGGTCCCGTCCTTGGTTACATCGGTCACCACGTATCGAGCACAGCCACACTCGTTGAGTCGATCTAGCGTCTCGAAAAGGTTGCCACCTTCTTTCGTCCAGCCCCTGGCCGCGAGGGTCTCACCACGGACATCAAGACCGACAGCAATGGCTTCGCCGTATTCGGAAATCACGTGTGCAGTCCACTCGGGGTTTTCCAGCGCCGCGGTTCCGAGGTTGACCCGCACGGCACCCGTGGAGAGAGCGTTTTCGAGGGACTCATCGTCTCGAATTCCGCCCGAGAGCTCCACGTTGACTTTCTTGCCGACAGCTTTGACTACTTTGCGAATAACCGCCCGGTTATCCCCCCTACCAAACGCGGCATCTAGGTCGACAAGGTGAAGCCACTGGGCTCCCTGCCGCATCCACTCCTCGGCCGCTTCAATCGGATCACCGTATGCGGTCTCCGTTCCCGATTCACCCTGGGTGAGTCGAACCGCTTTCCCACCAGAAACATCGACAGCGGGCAACAGAATCAAGTGCGGGGATTGGGAGAACTCGTTCATAAGAAAAGTAAGGACAAGACCTTCGGGTGATGTATGAAGACGTGCGCCAAGGTCGGCACAAGAAATTGATACTACTCCGGTTCAGTGCACCCTCGCGCCACCGGTGACCAGCTACAGCGATTGAACCCAATTCCGCAGCAACGTCAGGCCCGCTGGCCCGGATTTTTCGGGGTGAAACTGGGTTGCACTCAAGGGTCCGTTCTCGACGGCAGCAACAAATCGTTGGCCGTGTTCCGCCCACGTGACAAGTGGCGCAGTCAAGGGCCCTCCACCCTCGAGCTCAAACTGAGTCACGCCATACGAGTGAACAAAATAGAAACGTTCGTCTTCCACGCCACGAAAGAGCTGGCTACCCTCGGCTACATCGACCGTATTCCACCCCATGTGGGGAAGCCTCGGTGCTTCCAACTTGTCCACCACTCCTGGCCACTGTCCCAGGCCCGCGGTCGTCACCCCGTGCTCCATTCCAGTCTCGAACAACACCTGGAGGCCGACACAGATGCCGAGCACCGCCTTCCCTCCAGCGAGCCGGGAGTCAATAATCTGATCCCCGCCGGCCTCGACCAACGCCGTCATGACTGCTTCGAACGCTCCCACACCCGGAACGACAAGACCATCGGCCTCGAGGGCCCGGGTCTTATCACGCGTAAGACTCACGGACGCGCCTGCATGCTCTAAGGCTTTCAGTGCTGAATGGACGTTGCCCGACCCATAGTCGAAAACAACGACGTTCTTGCCCACGACTAGAGAGCACCCTTTGTCGAGGGAATTCCCTCGACACGGGTGTCCCTAGCTATGGCTCGCCTGAGAGCCCTCGCAAAAGCTTTGAACTCTGCCTCAGCGATGTGGTGGGGGTCGCGACCATCCAAGACTGTGATGTGAACCGTCAGGTCAGCGTGCATCGTGATGGCTTCAAAAACGTGGCGCACAAGTGATCCGGTGAAGTGCCCACCAATAGCGTGGTACTCGAATCCTTCTGGCTCGCCGGTGTGAACGAGGTAGGGACGGCCAGAGACATCGACGACAGCTCGAGCCAGCGCATCATCCAGGGGCACGAGGGCGGCACCGAAACGAGCGATACCTTTTTTATCTCCCAGGGCCTCTCCTAGTGCACTCCCCAGAACAATGGCGGTGTCCTCCACCGTGTGATGAATATCAATGTCCGTGTCACCGGAAGCTTCAATGTCTAAATCGATCAATGAGTGCTTCGAGAGGGCGGTGAGCATGTGGTCATAAAACGGCACCGTGGTGGAAATTCGGGACGAGCCCGTCCCGTCCAGATTCAACGACAACTTAACGCTCGACTCTGACGTCGAGCGTTCTTTCGTGGCGGTGCGAGGTGCTTCAGTCACCCGCTCAGTTTAGCCAGCGTCTGGAGGAAGAACTCCGTCTCCTCCGCAGTACCCGCTGTCACTCTCAGGTGGTGGGGAATTCCGACGTCTCGAACAAGGATGTCGTGCTCGAGTAGCGACGCGAAGAGAGCCACCGGATCTGACACGCCACCAAAGAGAACGAAATTGGCCTCCGAGTATGCGGTGGGGTACCCCATCTCCGGGAGCTCGCGGAGGAGTCGGTCTCGCTGCGCTCGGATGTCAGCGACCATGGCCAGCATGGTTTCTTGATGCGAGAGAGCTGCAATCGCAGCCGCTTGAGTGAGCGCGGATAAGTGATACGGAAGCCGAACCAGACGCATGGCGTCCATCACGGCCGCATCCCCTAGCAGGTATCCCACTCGCGCACCCGCAAAAGCGAACGCCTTCGACATGGTCCTCGACACCACAAGACGCTCGCGCCCTGCGAGAAGCTCTGCGGCCGTGTGTGTTCCCTCAGGCAAGAACTCGACGTAGGCCTCGTCGACGAGAACAACCCCCGGGGTTGCGTCGTAAGCGGCAACGATTGTCTCCAACGACACAGGAGTCCCCGTGGGGTTGTTGGGTGCGCAGAAAAACACCACATCTGGTGTGTGCCGTGTGATGTCCTCGACGACGTTCTCTGTCGAGAGAGTGAAGTCGTCCTCCCTTCTGCCGGCAATCCATGCCGTTCCCGTCGCCTCGGCAATGATGGGGTGCATGGAATAGGTCGGAGGAAATCCGAGCACCGAGCGGCCGGGGCCGCCAAATGCTTGGAGAACGTGCTGGAGGACCTCATTGGAACCATTAGCAGCCCACACCATGTCCGGCGAGATGACACCTTCACGGTAGGAACTTGAAGCGTACGAAGCGAGGGCGCCCCTCAACGCCGTGAACTCCCGGTCCGGGTAACGGTTGATGGTTTCCAGAGCGGTCGAGAGTTCGTCGAGAATTCCTCGACGGACATCGGCCGGAACGGCGTGAGTGTTTTTGTTGACGTTCAGTGCATATCGGACAGGGACCATCGGCGCCCCGTAGGGCTCTTTCCCACGCAAGTCATCGCGCAACGGAAGGTCATTGAGAGAGGCCACACCGTAATCGTACCCGGGCCCAGCGAACCCGCTTTAGCTACGCGGAATCGCGATTTCCTGACCCGGGAAGAGCGCTGCAGAGGACAACTGGTTCAGAGTCATGATCTCGTGAACAACGTCGCGAGGGTCGCTTTCGGGTGCCACACTCTCGGCAATTGTCCACAGCGTGTCTCCGGCCAGGACGGTGACGTATTCGTGAGTGTCCGGAGCGCTCGAGCTTTCGGCTAGTGCTCCCGGGGTCGCAAGGAAGAGCGACACAACGAGCACGGGAAGTGCGATCACGGTTGCGAGAACGACTCGTCCTCGGCGGGTAATACGCAAGGTGCCGGTGTGGGTTGTCATGATGACCTCTCTTCTGGTTCAGAGGCTCGGGCTAGACCCTCGGCCGGGAGGACCTGCCCGAACCTCTGTTTCGAATATATGTTCGAATACTTGTCTTGTCAAGCATTGATTTCTTCTCAGTGTGTCGCCCACCACCGACACGCTGCGACACGTTTCGAACGAATGTATAGAAAAGGTGTTCGAAAGACGCTACTCTGAGGGCATGTTGAGCGAACAGCAGCAAAAAATTCAGGCATTTATTGAGCAGTCCTTGGACTCCCGTGGGGTTCCCCCGAGCATGCGGGAGATCTGCGACAACACAGGCCTGTCCTCCACCTCGAGTGTGTCCCACCAGCTGAGCCAACTCGAGCGAGCCGGCTATATCAAGCGCCACGCGAACACCGCCAGGACTCTAGAGGTCATCAAAAGGCTCACTCCCGAGGCGGGAGCTTCCATCACGCCTTTGCTTCCTTCGAGCGATGACGTGGTGTCCGTTCCACTTGTTGGTCGCATTGCGGCTGGTATCCCGATCACAGCGGAGCAGAACGTCGACGACGTGATGGCGCTCCCCCGCCAACTCGTCGGAAACGGAGAGCTCTTTATGCTGAAGGTGGTCGGAGATTCGATGATTGATGCAGCCATCTGTGATGGTGATTGGGTCGTAGTGCGTTCACAGGCGAGCGCGGACAACGGGGATATCGTCGCGGCCATGCTCGATGACGAGGCCACAGTGAAGGTCTTCAAACAACGCGACGGGCACACCTGGTTGCTTCCGCAGAACCGCGCTTACGAGCCAATCCTCGGTGACCACGCGACGGTCATGGGGAAGGTCGTGACGGTACTACGTAGCGTTTAGTGTTGGCGGGGTCGGCCGATACGCCGGGTTCTGTACCGAGTTGCCTCGGTGGCAATCATCTTTCTCGGATAGCTGTTACCAGCCATCTCTAGCGGTCTACCCGACACTCAGGCGAGCAACCTGGTAGGTGTCTGTTTGACCTTGCTCCGGACGAGGTTTACCGAGCAGATTCGGTCACCCGAACCTCTGGTGGTCTCTTACACCACCGTTTCACCCTTACCCGGTTACCCGGGCGGTCTGTTTTCTGTGGCACTATCTCGCGGATTGCTCCGGGTGGGTGTTACCCACCGTCCTGCTCTCGGGAGCCCGGACGTTCCTCGGCACTACCGAAATAGTGACGCGATTGCCTGGCCGACCCCTTCCAACCTCTCCAGGGTACGCGAGTATGAGCTCGGGCACTAGAGCTCGCGGTATGACTCCCCGCGATCGAGGGCGTTATTCGCGGCGGCATCGGCCCTGGCGTTGTCTTCTCGGGGCACCCATTCAAAGGTGACTCGGTGCGACCCCATCAACTCTCTAGCCCGGCGCGCAAGACCCTGCATATCGGGATGTTTGATTTTCCATCGTCCCGACATCTGTTCCACCACCAACTTGGAGTCCATTTGAACGTGGATCGAACCCTGGGGGGCAAGCGCCAAGGCAATATCTATGCCCTCAATCATTCCGCGATACTCGGCCACGTTATTGGACGCCTCCCCACACAACACACCAGCTCGAGCGAGAACATCCCCGGTCTCGGGGTTGATGACCACGGCACCGCCAGCGGCCGCTCCGGGATTACCCCGAGACGCGCCATCAGCCTCGACGACTAAACGGTCGTAGCTCACAGGCCTGACTCCGACGTCCGCACCAAAATCGCGTTGCTATCCGGGCACAGCATGACCTGATCGGGTGCGGCAGTCCTGATGTCCTGGAGATCCGACTCCGTAAGGGCCACACCACTTGCACTGGACACACCTCCGCGCAAATGCGATGCACCCACGCCATAGCGCTCGCGTTGCCGCTCATAGAGCGCATAGAGATCCTCGGGAAGTGAGGACACGATGGTGCCCCGCAAGGCCTCCTGAGTAGTGCGCTCTGCCGTGAGTTCAGCACTTTTCGCATCGAGCTGACTCCTTGCATCGCTCAACGCGCCCTCAGCAGTAGCACGCTCAGCCTCGAGTCCGGACAGCGCACTGTCGGCCTGCTCGAGTCGCTCCATGATGGCCAACTCAATATCCTCCAGGTCCGAGCGACGCTTCTTAAGCGAATCCAATTCGTGCTCGAGACCCTGAGCGTCTTTCGCGGACGCGGTGTGAACCAGCCGCTCTTCATCTTGGGCAATGCGGGACTCGACGAGCTCCACATCAGACTCTGCACGGGTCAATTCGGCCTGGATCGACTCTTTCTCGACCAGCGCCTCGTGAAGGCGTCCCCTGATGTCCTCCAGCGCCGCTTCCAACGTCGGGATGTGGAGACTGTCAGAAAGCCCTCGCAGAGCAACGGAAGCCCGCTGAACCTCGAGATCACAGGCCGCCAAATCGAGCAGGCGAGCTTGAATCTCGGGCGATGCGGTGACTGCCACCCCTAGCCTCCTACGCGATGAACTTGGAACGACCAGGGGTCGGTGTTGACGTCACTCACGGTAACACTCAGGCCTGTTGCCTTCGCGAGTTCTGCCGCGGCTTGGTCTAGCCACAACCACTCAGCCGCAAAATGGGAAATGTTGATCAGCGAGGGTCCACCCACCAGTGCAGCCTGCTCGCGCGCCTCACTGGCCGGATGGTGGCGCAGATCACTGGTGATGTAGACATCGCTGGAGAGCACCGCGGGGTTATCCAGCAAAGAATCTCCCGCCCCCGCGCACACCGACACTCGCGACACCATCGACTCGGCGTCTCCCGCGACTACCGGGCCCACCGCGGTCTGCGGAAGAAACTCCCCCACCTTGACCGCTAACTCATACAAACTCATGGGCGATGGCAAAGTCCCCACGCGCCCCAAGCCGTGCCCTGGAGTAACCGACTCCGCCAGAGTCACCTGGTCGGTCAGTCCCAAAAGATTCGCTAACTGCGCTGACGTTCCCGTCGGGACCACATCGGCGTTGGTGTGCGCGGCATACAGTGCCACCCCACCTCGAATGAGGTCGGCGATGACCCGACCTTTGTAAGTGGATTCTGCAACAGTGGTGACTCCACGCAACAGCAGGGGATGGTGAGCCACGATCAGATCGGCACCGTCTTGAACCGCCTCAGCAATGGAATCGAGAGTCGCGTCCACCATGAGGTGAACAGAACTCACCGGGTGATCTGGTGAGCCGACAACGAGACCGGGCGCATCCCATTCCTCCGCTCCCGACGATGGCCACAAAGACTCGAGAATGTCCACGACTTCGGATAACGGCTTAGTCGACTTCGACATCACTGCCCTTCCTCACTCGGGATCGCTCTACCAGGGCGCCTATCCCGGACACGAGAGCCGCAAGAACGAACGACACCAGGACACCGGGCTCCGCCTGGGACAGATCCATCACACCAGCAGCATCCAATGCTGGGAACAGATAACCCTGCCACGCCAACCAGCTCACGTCCGAGTCCAGCAAACCAAAGCCCGCGGCAACCGAAATCAGCAAAGTGCCAAGCGGAAGAGCTCGAACGGAGCTCCCCCCCGATCGCCTCGCGGCCGCCACCACAGCCCATTCCTTGGCGAGAATGGCCGCCACAGCCGAGACGACTACCCCCACCGACAGCGCAATATCGCCAAGAACCTCGATGAGCTGGAGGTTGAACACAAGCGCAAGCGACCCCACCACCGTGACAACGCCAAGCATGATGGCGGCATGAACGCGCCAAGTGCCGGGGAATGGAATCGTCGGCACGACAGCGCTTGCAGAACGGGTGAGAAGGGAAACCACCGCGACGAGTGGAACAACGGTGACAAACGCAGCGATGCTGGGATAGTACGCGGGAGCCCCTTCGGTCAGTGTTCCTACCGGGTCGGCAAAAAGACCCAGCGAAATCAGCGGTGAGCTCTGCGCCATCCACGAGGCAACTCCCGCAAGCGCGAGGGCTGGTAGCGCAAGGGCGAGCGCAGAGACCACACCTCCTATTCGGGCTGGAGTCGACCTACCGAGTGTTGGAATATCGGCTGCCACAAAGACAGTCACGCTGACAGCGAGCGACAACAGGAGTGACACCGCTGAGACCACCGTCGCCCACTCGGCGCTCCA
>Ga0181568_10005601_pt1 | contig 11030 bp, 11 predicted proteins | sample 101ome_20_FD_133758 | JGI IMG/M metagenome (GOLD analysis project Ga0181568, IMG submission 133758) | Coastal salt marsh microbial communities from the Groves Creek Marsh, Skidaway Island, Georgia - 101404AT metaG (megahit assembly) | ecosystem: Environmental > Aquatic > Marine > Intertidal...
CATTCACAGAATCATTTTCAACAACAAATCCTGCAAAACCAAAAATCAACAACATGGCAAAAACAGATAATACCCCTATCTTCATGGCTATCCCTCAACATCATACAGTTTGTCATCCTTTGAGAACCCTTCTATGAAGTCATCCCAACTGACCCTCGCAAGGTCTTGAGGGTTATTGACGCATGATTCAAGACAGGCGTTGCGGTTTTCTTCCTTTTGGTACGCTTTTCGGCATTTAGGACAACGAAAAATCTTCTTGAATGCGTCTTTGCACACGGTTTCCATATGTGATTTGAGTCCGTTTGGTGTTTTGAACGGCTTTGAACCTGCGATTTCCAAACCACGACCACAATGTTTGCATTCCAAACGCCCATGATGTGTTTTTTTGTATGACTGTGCGGTTTGATATTGGTTTGACAACAATTTGTTTTGTTGGCTTTGTTGGTTTTCCGATAGCAAAACCAAGTTTCCAATTTCATCAATTTTCCAATGTTCAACATTTTCTTGAGGCACACCGCCTTTGCCGATGAGGTTTGAAAGCGAACGAGTGTCTTTTGTGTCGGGAACATAAATGAAATACACAACCGCATTTTCGCCACGCAATAAACGACCAAGCGTTTGTATTCGTGAGCGAACTGAACGCGTTCCACTCACCATTATTCCGACTTCCGCATCGGGAATGTTGAATCCTTCGGTCAATGCACGACAAGAAAACAAAAGTGAGGAAACACCTTCTTTGAAATCACTTAACACTTTTTCTTTCGCTTTTTTACCTTTGATTTTGTAGTGATATTGAAGTGGATTAAGCCAAGAAAACTTCTTTGACAGTTCTTCAATTTCTTCAACGGATTCGTGAAAAACCATTGTTTTTTGACCATTCATGGTGTGTTTAGCAATCAAAATATCAAGAATACCGAACCTATTTTTTGACGAATTGAGCAATTCTTTTTGTTCTCTTATCGTTCTCAAAAATGTTCCGATTTCAGCATCAGCCACGCCTTTTTTCAACAGCCCTTGACAGGTGGCGACAAGGTTTCCCCCGTTTCCATATTTTGCCGATAGGCTTTTTGTCAAATTGACAATCATTCTTTGAAGGCGGTCATATTCGTTTCGTTCTTTCTGTGTCAATGGTGCTTGAACGGCTCTCAATGTAAATGGTGGGATTACGCCATCGTTAAGAGCATCGGCATATTTGTACTGGACCAACACCTTTCCGAGCAATTCACCAACAACCGAAAGACCCGTATCTTCCCTTTCGGGTGTTGCACTCAAACCGAGTGTTCCTTTTTTGTTGCATGAAAGTGCTTTACGGGATTCCCTCGCACCGATACGGTGGCATTCATCAACGATGACGAGGTGATTTTCGCCCATATCTGTTCGTTGATTCAAAAACTTGGATGCAGAAGCCATAACGATGATGTTGATGTGCGATTCCCATTCATCAAAGCCCCCTCCTTTGCGACCAATTTTGAAATCCGTGAATATGTCGCCCACTTCAATAAACCATTGATTGAGAAGTGGGATTGAGGGCACGATGATGGTGATGGAAAAATCTTCACCATATTCATCAATCCAATGAGCCATACAAGCATGAGCAAACCGAGTTTTCCCCGAACCTGTTGTTGCATTTGCTATACCGCTACAATTTTCTTCAATCCATTTCTGCAAAGTCACATATTGCCAACCGTGAAGCGGATATGTGATACCACCATATTCATAATTCAAAGACTCCCCTCAAGGCAACGAAAATGTGCCTAGTATATGAATTACTCTTCTTCGCTCAAGATTTGACCTTCGCTATCAACAGTCAAATGTCCTGCGGCGACCCAAAGAACAGAATTGGAAGGGATTTTCACAATGGTCACTTCATTCACTTCGGTTTCATTCAAAGGAGTTTTTCTTCGCCAAACATCAATGACAAAACCATCTTCAACTTGACGAATCAATTTCACCGTTCCGATAATTCCCCACATCCTCACACATTCGTTGAGTACGAAAACTTCTCCTGTTGCTAAACCAATTGAACGAATCCTCAACTGATAGTCGGTTTGTTCTTCTGTAACCATCATTCATCATCTCCATCGGGCAAAATCAACCAACCTTTCAAAATCAGCAATTCAATAATGTCCTCTAAAAGAAGGATTGGAATGTTGAGTTCTTTTGCGATTTCGGAAAGTGTCGTTGAACCTTCTTGGGATTCAAGAAAATCAAGCACCTTTTGAACCTCTTGTTTGGAGTCCTTGTCCTCCAAATCTCTCAATCGTGTATATTCTTTGTATGTCATTTATGAACACCTTTCAATTTTCGTTGTCGTTCGTATGCCCGTATTTTTGGATTGCTGATTCAAGGTGCGGGTTGTTGGCGAGACTCCACACAACAACACCATATCCCCGAACACGACTTCCACCTCTCGCTACTTTGGTTGTTCCTACTTGAACCAACGCCATTTTTCCTTTTGAATCTTTCAGCCCTCTCAACGATTGACTGATAGTGCCGATTTGTGGAATTGACTTTTTTCCCGTTTTTGACAACATTTCGTGTATTTCGGATGATGTAGCACATCCGATTCCATCACCGCCACCGTTCGCCAAATACTCTAAAACCAATCCATCAAACCACTTCTTTCTACGAGCCAAAATTGTCACCGACCTATCCGATATTCTCAATGTATATGAACATCACTTTCGTTTTTTCATTTTCCGTTCTATTTCATATGTCTTTCATTCCGACCAACGGACCTTTGCATTTTTGAAGAGGGATAGCCCATAAAGAGCCATAAAGAGTGTTCAACCGTTGCCCGTCTTTCAACAACAACCCTTGTGAAACTGCCCACACAACTCCTTCTTTTTCTTCTGCAACCACCATTGTTTCAAGAGGCAAAGCAGTTTTTCGCCATTCAACGAGTGTGTTTTCTGCTACTGCCAAATGTTCATTGACAATTTGACCATATAGGAAATCCGATACGGTGCAATAATCGGGATTGAGCAACCATTGTTTGTTTGCTTCTTCAAAAATAGCATTTTTGATGAAATCCTTTCCCTTGATTGTATGGATTTTGTTTTTCCGAACAACCGACAAAGGCGATTCTTCAAATGATGATTCTTTGACCCAATTTGCGACAAGATGTTGAGGGAAACGAAAAATACCTTCGTCCACACGAATGCCGAGCATTGGTTTTGAAGCATCAAAATGAGCAACCTCTAATTCAATGTCCTGTTGTAATCCTTGAGGTAAGTTGTCCAAAAATGGTTCTTCATCGTTTTCAACGCCAAGACCGCATTTGCTACATATGATTCCATCATTGGTTTCAATCAATGTGAATGAAAAATACTGTGATGCACCCAATCCCATAAGGCGAGATGCCCGACGACTCATTTCTCGTTCCGCCCCATATTCATCAAAAGACTTTGATTTTTCATCATCGTTGTCTCTTTTTGCGGCAGGAGAACACGGAACACAATATGGTTTCATAGGCCAAACCATTTTATCACCCCAACGGTTCTCACCCACGATGTATGAGGGATTTGCAGGATTCAAAGAATGGCTTTTTCCTTCCAACACTTTGCCCTTTAGCATGAACTCAATATGGGGTTCAACCCAAGAATCCCCTTCCACCTTTTGCGGTGGGTCTTGAACGGAGGGTTCTATTGCATAATCATCAACAGAACCGATGACATCAACTGTTTTCTTTTGCCCCATGTGATTCTTCCGAAATGTTCAACACACATAAGCCAACCGATTCCAATTCCTTCTTCATGGAAATGATTTTGTTATTGAGCATAGTTTCAATTTCTGTTCTTTCCAATGAGGTATAGCAGTAGCGGGGAGGCGAATTGGGAACAAAAACATATTGTCTTGAAACAAGACCTTGATTCATAAGTCTTGAAAGTGTTCGCGAAACATATGATGAATCAAGACCCAATTCATCTTGAAGTTCCCTGCATGAAATGTCCTTTTTGTCCATCATAGCATCAAGCAAAGTCCATTGACTCGGATTGATGTTGAGTAAATGACAAATATGGGAAACGCCATCTCCAAGTGATTTTGAATTGCCCATGTTGACCCTTAATGCCACACCCTATATGATGCTTATGTTTCATCAACATTCATATAGAACAAAAGTTGTGGGTGTGTCATGGGAAGTGAAAACAATGAGGAAGGCGGTGAAGTTAATGCGGTTGAGTTTATGCACCGCATGAGCATTTGCGGTTCATGCGAACACATGAATCGTGGATTGAAAATATCGCGATGCAATTTGTGTGGGTGCATTCTTGCGGCGAAGGCACGACGAAAAAACGAACATTGTCCTGTCAAAAAATGGTGATTAGAGTTGAACATTTTCGTTCTTCACCTCAAAGCAAAAATTGCCGCCCAAATGTCGTGTGACCGCCATTGCATCAAAATGATTTTGGAAAGCGCACAACTTTTGTGTACTGCTATTTGGCTACATGGCGGTGTTGCCCCGTACAAAGCAACGCATCGTTCCCACCCTTGCACCATATGGGCGGCTGAATCAAAAAAGAATTGGTTGTGGTTGAAAGAATATGCACTCGCCTTGTGTGAAGAATACACTTTACGATATGGGAAAATCCACAAAACACAAGAAATCATTGAATCGTTGAGTTCCGATTGCATACCCGATGGTGAAATGACACCTTTTGCACAGGCTATGCCCGATGAATACAAACGACCAAACGATGTTGTTGAAGCATACCGAACCTATTATCGTGAAGGAAAGCAGTACATGAACAAAGGAAACGGTCCTCAATGGCTCAAAATACCTTCTCGCAAACCCGCTTGGGCATAGAACCTTATTTGACCCTGCAAGGATAGGAGTTTTCAAATAGTCGTTTTGCGAAAAGGTGGTTATGGCGAACATTCTCAATTGTGCTGATGTTCCCGTTGATGAGGCATACGCATATGCTTTGGCTCAATGTGATGCTGAAAACAAAGAATTGAGTGATTATTTTTCGGCATTCAAAAACAATTATCAAATGTTGCAGGACAAATGCGACTTGGCTCTTGATTTGCCTCGCATTGAAATGCCCGTTATTGAACCCGAACATATGGACGATTTTCAAGAAAGCATTGAATCGGGTGAAATTGATGTTGCTGAACCGTTGAGCAACATTGATTCAAAATACCCCACCGATTTGAAGTTTGATGTGAGGGGTCGTTCGTGGCTTGTCAAGGGTTTGCGTGATGGTTCGGACACCGATGATGTTTTGGATGTTGAAAAAACCGAGATTGCCGTTCGGGATTTGAAACCGAGCCAATCACAAATATGGTTGGAAAAAGTTGTGGGTATGAGTCTTTATTTTGGTCCTTTGACACAATCATCGGATTTTTTGTATGAAGCCCCAATCATCGTTTCAAGTGATGGCTATATTCTTGACGGGCATCATCGTTTCGGTGCGGCTATGGTGTCAAATCCTTCTTTGCGACTTTTGGCTTTGAAGGTGGATATGCCGATTCGGGAATTGGTGAAAATGGCTCGCTCATATGGAAACGCTATTGGCAACGAACAAAAAGCGGCTGAAACCTTCAATGCTGAAAGTGGAGAGCCAATTTATGTGGTGAAACGAGATTACACAGGTGCGGAAACGGATTATTTGATAGGAACAGAATCATACATCTTGAAAGAAATGGGTGTAGCAATTGATGTTACCGCCTATGAACTTGATATTGACTATGAAGATATGACTTTAGAAGAAATCTTTGATTCTGTGTTTGAATATGGTGATGAATACGACCCCGAATTGATTGGGAAGTTCACAGATGGAATGTATTTGAGCCTCAAAAGTTATGATGGCGACAAAGATGTGGGGGTTTTGCAGATGTTTGATGGAGAAACAATTGACTACACATTTGACTTGAGCGAACTTGGTTTCAAACATGAATCAAATGCTGAATCATTCAATGCTGAAACCTTTGAAGCATACAATCCTCCGTTAGAAGAAATCACCGCTTCTTGTGATAATTGCGGTAAGTCATTCCCTGCAAAGGTGGGGCGAGGAACAGGACAAGCAGATTCAAGAGTTTATTTTGGAAATGGAAAGGAAATTGGTTGGACTTCTCGGAACACCCGAACAGGAGAGCCGATTTTGTCTTGCGAAGAATGTTGGGAAACTATGTCTACCTATGAATGGAATCCCTCTCCATCGCTCTTTGACGCTGAAACTTTTGAATCCGATGAAGGCATTCAAGTCGCTAAAGGATATGATGAGTGGTGGGATGAATTGGATAGCATACGAAGCCAATACCCCCCCGACAAGTTTTTCAACAGGAGATTGGGCAATCCAAAGTGGGAAGATGTGATATTGGAACAATTGTTCAAAGACGGTTGGACTCCAAAAGAAGCACTATTTTCATGGAAATATTACAATGGCTCTCCACATCATTTTTCAAGGCGACCTCAAGCCGTGAAAATGCGAGGGTATGAAAAGAACTTGAACCAAGCAACAACCAAAAAATGCAAAAACTGTGGTGAAAAAGGACACACCGCAAGGTCATGTAAGAATGAAAGGGTTCGGGAATCACGATACGCAAACGATAAGGAAACTCGGTTAAAATTGTCAAGGAAACTCACGGCTATATCAAAAACAGGACAGTCCCACAAATACACAATAGATGATATGAATTATGCTTTGGGTGCTTTAGTTGCAGGTCGGGAATGGAATCATGATTCTCAACATATCGGAGTGACTATTGCCTTGAGCGAACACCCTTCGGCAAGGTTGGTTGAAAAAAATTGGAATGATATTCAAGATATGCGAGATGATTTAGGAGTTGATGATTTCAAAAAGATGGTTGATTCAACAAAATGGAGTATTGGAGAGGATAATTGGAAAACCTATATGGCTGAAACGGAATCAAAAACGAACGCATATTCCATATTTGGTGTTTCATTTGTTGCGGGATTGATTGCGAGCATCATTCGGAAACGATAGCGTTTTCGTTTAAGGCATTCAAATAATCATCAACCCATTCAAGAGCATTCGGAATCTTGTAGTTGAATGGTGTTTTCGGAAACTTCATTTTCTTGTAGTGAAACTTGTCCATATCAAAAACAATTTCACCTTGACTGTTGATAATGTGCCTTCGTTCTAATGGGGTCATCACACGATTTGTTTTGGGATGAACAGAATGGGGGCAACGCCTAATCCCTTGCCTTCTCATAGGTGATAGGTCGGCTTCACGGAACTCAAATCCTGTTGCATCACGGAATGTTCGTTTAACGATGCCCCATGTTCTTTTTGCGGCTCTATCAAGTGGTGTCAAACCCTCAACGCCCAACTTCAACACTTTGTCGGATTCAGGCCATGGAACGACTACATGGAATCCTTTGCTTCCGCTAAAATCAATTTCAACAAAATCAACGCCATATTCGTCTCGCAGGTGTTTTGCGACCTTTGCCGCACAACCGAGCGTGGAAACACCTTCATACACTTCGTCAATATCATACACCAAATCACGACCTGTGCAAAATCCCACATCATCCAAATGCTCATTCCACACTTCGTCTTTCCATTTCTTGAAAGCGTCCATGTATTCGGAGTAAATGCGGTGTTGTTCAGCCGACCTGCGTGGTGGTGCAACCATAGCCGCATTCGGCAACGCAGGGGGAAGTTGGGGCAATTTTGAATAATCAAATGTGATACAGGACTGATAAATGTGCGGGTATGCTTTTGGAAAACCAAAATAGCGTAGCCATTTCACCGCAACATCTGTTGTAGCAAACAATATGGGTCGGAAAAACTTCTTTGCACCTTGCGAATACGCCATGATAAGTGGTCGTGTTTGCGAATAATCGCGTAGGTGATATTGCACCGATTTTGCCTCGTACCATTCAAGCCCTGCCATGCCCTTCATCGTTGCCTGTACGCAATCACCTATCAACTTTCCTTTTCACTTTGTCTCCAAACAAGGTTTTCATATTTGCGAACCCCCATTCCCTTGAACTTTCGGAAACAACAAAAATGAATGAACGCCTTATTTCTTTTGAGTCCAACAAAACAGGACCAACCATGCTTTGTATTCTGTTATCATCATAGGATTCAATCTGTTCCCAATCACCATAACGATACGAAAACAATTCCAATTCTTTGTCGCCCTTCTTTATTTCTTCAAGAATCCCTTTTGAAGTCCAAACACCAAGACCCAACAGGACTTCGGAATCCAATGTTTCTGCAAATGGTTTTGCTATAAGGCAACCGTAGTTGATGTACGGTTCTTTCAAATTGCCGCTAAAGTCGGAATACATATCTGTGAGGTGTACTCCTGTTCGTTCCCATGAAGGCATCCAAAAATGAATCGCGTCTTTGAAAGTGTAATCTTCCTTGAGAAGTCCGACAATTGCGCCTTCAAAGTTGGTTTGTCCTTCATTGATTCTTGGAAAAGTGTATGATATTGCATTTGCGAGAAGCCAAAAAGGAGTGATTGAAAACCACGATGTAGGAGCATCTATGATTCCCAATTCTTTGAATAATTCGTGTGGATATTTGTTAAAATCAAATTTTTCGTATAATCCTGTTGTTCCATCCTTTTCTGCCGTATTCGGATATTGTTTTTCCGAATCAAAAAAGAACATCAAAGGAGTTTCAAAAAGTCTCAAGACAGCAAATACAAAATCTTCTTCCATGTTAATAACATCATCCATTGGTTGAAAGTCGTTTTGGATATACCAAGACCAATCCGTTTCACCCCATCTATGATTTACAAAATACCCATATGCAATCAACCACAAGTTCCTGTGCATATTGTCGTGAGTCATTTTTTGAGGTATAATATATGGGAGGTCAAGGTGTGGGTATTTTCCTTTGGTTAGTGATTCCAAAATTGATTTGTTTTTTGGTGGAACAACATCAAAAGGCATCAGCATTTGGGCTACATTGAACAGATAATCATATGCAGATTCAGCAAACTCTTGTTCGGTCAAACCACCATCAATCCATTTATCGTATGTTTCTTCCATTCCAAATGTTTCATCAAAATGGGTTCTCATACCATCTAGTTTGTTTTTGAAAAAGTGTTCCCACCACACTCCACTATTTTTTGAGGATAGGGCTTCAACCATTTTTTCCACGACTTTTTCCTTTGTTTTCAAACGAGGAAACACCAAAAATGACAAGTATTCCACCATCGGCAACCACGAACCATCAGCATCAGTATTGAAATAAATCCACACAGGTTGTATTCTTTGATGGCGAATCCCTGTTGGATATGATACTGACACAGGCTCATAGCCACCTAAACAAAGACTGTAAATCATCTTCAATTGGTTTTTGATGATTGTTTCCCTTGAAGGTCTGTAATCACCATCCTCATAATCTGCACCCACATATTCTTGCATAGCGTTTATTTTTTTGAAAGACAAATAATGTTTGGTATTTGGTTCTGCGAAAGGAACATTTTTGTTCGTTCGTAGCATTCAATCACCCCGAACCCAATCAATGCCCTTTTCTTTCAGCACCCACTTGTTGTTTTCATTTTGGTTGTCAATGCTTGTGATTTTTTCTTTGTATTTTTTCAAGGCGAGCGTATAAACGCCTTCCCAATGAACATATGCTTTGAATGATTTATGGTTGGTGATTCCAAAAGAAAGAGGTTTTAGCATCGTACACAAATTGAGCCATTCACCGCCAACAAAATAAGGTTCATTTTTTTGTGTTTCACCTACAATCGTAAATGAATCTCCAAAATGATAGGACACAAAAGGATAGCCGTTTTCGTTGATTGCTGTTCCCATTTCTAAGATTTCATCAGCCGTCCAATGAATCACAATGTAATCTCGTACTGCGAGAACCTTTGAAGTGTAAATCCTTGAATCCGTTTCATCCCTATATGACAGAAGTTCTTTACCACGAACAACATGAAGTGGTGTTGATATAAGAAGCAAAAGCCCTTCCGAATCATCATCTGCTTTCCAGTACGAATACTCTTTGATTGATTCAATCAAAAAATTGTAAACATCCAACCATGAGCATGACGGATTATTGATGATATAGCGTGTCATTGAATATCCGAAAGGAACAAACAGACCAAAATCAAAATCCGTTGGAAAGCGAAGTCCATTAAGAAACTCATTTTTGAAGTTTGGTTCAAAGTCATTCGTCCAATACTTCATCTCTTTGAACAAGTCATCATCAAAAAGTCGCCCTGTTGTATAGTCGGCCCATATTCCGATGTTTATTGGACTATTGTATGTCAAAGCAATAATTGTTCCATCTTCGTTGATGGATTGCAGTTCTTCATATGGAGACCGATGTAGCGACTCTTGAACATTGAACATATTACCACCCCATTCTCCATTCTTGATTGATGATTCCCAAGTTGACCTTGAAGATGTTGGGGTTTTGCGATACATACTCCCAATTCAATTTATCCTTGTATTTTTCAATGAACGCAGGGGTCAAATTAGGGTTTTTTGATAACTCATCCCAATTCCATTTATCCTTGTATTTTTCAATCAATGCAGGAGTCAAAGAGGGATTTCGCAATAAGTTTTTCCAATCCAATTTATCCTCGTACTTTTCAATCAATGCAGGAGTTAAGACAGGGTTTAGCGATAAAAAACTCCAATCCAATTTATCCTTGTACTTTTCAATCAATGCAGGAGTTAAGGCAGGGTTTGACGATAACACCATCCAAATCAATTTATCCTCGTTTTTTTCAATCAACGAAGGAATCAAAGCAGGGTTTCGCGATAACCTATCCCAATCCAATTTATCCTCGTATTTTTCAATAAAAGCAGGAGTTAAGGAAGGGTTTAGCGATAACCAAGCCCAATTCAATTTATCCTCGTACCTTTCAATCAACGCAGGAGTCAAGGCATGGTTTCGCGATAAATAATGCCACTTCCAATTATCCTCGTACTTTTCAATCAACGCAGGAGTCAATGAAGGGTTTTGCGATAACCTATCCCAATCCAATTTATCCTCGTATTTTTCAATAAAAGCAGGAGTTAAGGAAGGGTTTAGCGATAACCAAGCCCAATTCAATTTATCCTCGTACCTTTCAATCAACGCAGG
>Ga0181568_10005603_pt1 | contig 11029 bp, 6 predicted proteins | sample 101ome_20_FD_133758 | JGI IMG/M metagenome (GOLD analysis project Ga0181568, IMG submission 133758) | Coastal salt marsh microbial communities from the Groves Creek Marsh, Skidaway Island, Georgia - 101404AT metaG (megahit assembly) | ecosystem: Environmental > Aquatic > Marine > Intertidal zone...
CCTCCCATTAAAAAGAGATTTCTTGATGAATTAATTCTCACTAAATCAACATTCAACTTCGAACCCAATAAATGCGTCATTGAAGCTCCTAAATAAAAGTTATAGGCATAATAATAAGTTCCAAAAGATAAATCAAAAGCAGCATCTGAAGCTATACCATTTGGTATAGCGTCATCCTTGTGGTTAGACTGACCACCTTCATAATAACCATCTGGAGTTCTAAATACACTTCCATCAATTGAAAACTGGGTCACATTTAATCCTATTCCTGCACTTAGACTTCTTCTCCTGGAATTAGCGGTCCTCCAATAAATTCTTGGCGCATAGTTGATATTAAAATTAGTGGTCCTTTGAGAAGCTATTTGATCATTTAATATTGCAACTCCTAAACCTCCAAAGGCTTTTTCTACAGGAGCATCAAAAGCGACGTATTGAGAGCGAGGAGCGCCATCAAAACCCAACCATTGATCCCTATATAACATAGATACAGTGCTAATTTCTTCAATTCCTGTAAAACCAGGATTAAAGACCATTTTACTAAACATGTATTGAGAAAATTGAGGATCTTGTTGGGCGTTAAGCTCTGTACCTACTAGTGAATAAATAACTAGAAGGACCCAATACAAACCTGAGTTGAACCTAAGACATTTAAGCAAAATAGAGCCTAATTTTTTTAAATATTATAATCTCAATACGAATAAACATAATGAATAGACTCAATAATTTCAAAATAATTTAATTGAAGCTAATCAATATATGTTCTTAACGTAGTGTTAAGATAAATAAAAAAGCCCATCCGTATATGGATGGGCTCCTGTATAATTTCTAATAATTATTACTTATTAACTTTATCTAAGTATTTTTCTATCGCCAAAGTCATAGATGGCAACTCCGGAGAAGGCACTTTTATATCTGCAATTAAATTAGCTTCTTCAACTGCCTTAAGCGTGGTAGGACCAAAAGTAGCTAATCTGGTAGCACCTTGCTCAAAGTCAGGCAAATTAATATACAAAGACTTAATCCCAGAAGGACTAAAAAACACTAACATATCGTATTTAATATCTGATAAATCAGATAAATCAGAAGCGACAGTTTTATATAAAACCGCTTCAGAAAATAACATATTATTAGTTGTTAAAAAATCAGGTAAATCATCTTTTCTTACATCAGAACAAGGATACAAGAACTTCTCTTCTTTATGTTTCTTCAAAAGCTCCAATAAAGAGGCAAGCCTACCTGTTCCGAAGAAGACTTTTCTTTTTCTATATTGAATATATTTTTGAAGATAAAGCGCTATTGACTCTGATGTACAAAAATACTTTGTAGTTTGTGGCATCTGAATCCTTGTCTCTTCACATATTCTAAAATAATGATCAATTGCATTGCGACTTGTAAATATTATCGCTGTATGATCTAGAATATTAACTTTTTGTTTTCTAAACTCTCTTGGAGTAACACCATCAACCTGAATAAACTTTCTGAAGTCTAACTTTATTCCGTATTTCTTAGCTATTTCAAAATAAGGAGAGTTTTTATCGGGCTCTGGTTGGGAAATCAATATGCTTTTAACTGCTGTATCTCTCAATTTAGATGCAATTTTTACTTCAGCCATAATCTTTAGATTTTATCAAAAAATTAGCTTTATTATTAACCAATTTGGCAAAATTTCAAGGCTACAAAAGTAAATAAAAAAATACATTTTTTGAAATTTGTAATACTTGTTAGCTAATTGGAACAACTTAACAAGTCTTATAAACACTGAAAATAGCAACAAAACGACAAGTAGCAAGTTACACAACAATTGAATATTACCCCTTGATAAATAAGACATTATGATAATAGGTACAGATATAATTGCCAGCAACTTATATATTAAAAAAATATTGTATTTGTAGAAGCCAAAAACAAAAGATTGATTGGTTAAAAAGCCCAAAAGTTTCAGAAACACACTTTTTATACCCAAACAAGTAATAACTATTGCAGATACTGATACAAAAGATAAATCATCAATAATATAATTATTTGCTAGCCTCCAAAATATTAAAGACATGCAAAAAGCAAACAATAGCAAAAGTGCTAACTCCTCTCTATTGTTTTTACCCTCAATTGCTTTAAAGTCATGTTCAGCCTCAAAAGTGCTCGTGAGCATTCTAAATTTATGTTTTATAATATCTTTATTATTTGTATATAAATAAACTGAAATAGCCAGTAATAAAAACATTACATAAATAGTTAGATTATTATTTATAGCTTCAAACTCAATCATAAATTCTGAATGTATCCAAAATGAAATTTAGCATTTCTTACTAAAATAGGATTATCATTTTGTCTACCCAAGGCATAACTTAAGGAAAATTTACCATTTTCCATTCCAATGTGCATAGCCAAACCAAAACCTAAAAATTCTTGCGTCTGTTTATTATTAAGCGTTGTTCCTAGTGCGTAATTGCTAAAAAGCTCTAAGCTGGAATTGTACTGAAAATAATAATGATAAGACAGCACGGCAATAGCATAATCAGAAAGTCGAATAGATTGTTCATCAAAACCTCTGAGAGTAGACATTCCTCCAATTAGAAAAGTTTCATTAATTAATAAATTCTCGTTTAAATTATGTCCAATTGTAAAGCATGGAATAAGTACAGATTTTTTATCCAATGAAACTGCCCATTGCGCTTTTAAATTAGTTCTAATATTTTCTTTGGTTTGCAGAGAATCATAAGCACTGCTAAAATCTGTATCATCCTCTATGTTTAAAATCATTTCATTTTGTAAAAAAATGGTTCTGTATAACTTAGAATTAAAACTAATTTTAAGGCCTTTTTTAAATAGTATTTCATCGTTAGCACTAGAAAATAAATACTTTATAAAATAACCATTGGATCGCTGATCTAACTGAGATGGTAATTGATTACTACTTTTTATTTGCTCAACAGGTACTTCAATTAAAACGGAACTCTCCTGATCAAAGCCAATAAAAATTCTATTTCTTAAGCTAAATAAATAATTTATTCCAAACTGTTGATGAACATTTAGGAAGCTTGTATCAAAACGTTGAAAATTCAAAGCATAATTTAAACCAATATCAAGCCCTCCAATGTATGGATATTCAAATTCTAGATCTGCTATTTGCCCCCCACCTGCAAAACCTCTCCAGTCAAGACCAAACAATGAACCATACTGCATTGAATTATAAATTTTCATACTAAAATCACCCGTAAAACTACCTTGAGCTTGGTTTTCGCTGGTCTGGTAGCCTACAATACCCTGAAATATATTCACCTTTTTTTCGTCTAAAAATAAATCTATATCTAATTTGGATCTGGTAATTTTATATTTAGAAGGTTGAATAAATTTAGAAAAATATATCTCCTGCAATCTTGTGTCTATTAGTTTCCACTTCGACATCTGAAATTTATCTCCTGGTTTAATATCAATAACTCCATAAATATAGGAAGGAGCAATAGACAAGCCGCCTAGATTTTGAATTTTCCCGAATTCAATAAACGCTCCTTGTTCAATTATTACACGACCACTGATAGAACTATCACTTAGATCAATACTATCTAATCTAATTTTTGCCATGGGATAACCATTTTCATGTAAAGCCCCAAGGAGCTCCTCCATTTGAAACTTAAACTGAGCTGGTTTTATAACTGAATTTTTCCATGCCTTTTGAAGTCCTTGTCTTTTTATCCAAAAACTGGCAGTTTCATCATAATCAATTAACAACCAGTTATATTTTCTACCTAACTGAACAAAAACTACGGAATCTTTTATTGATATATCGGCAGTAATGTAACCATGCTCGGCACATTGCAGGTAAATTTGATGAATAAACGTTTGTGTATTGAAGTAGAAATTAGTTTGTCTTTCTATTTTTCTTTTTAGTTTGCTATCTAACTTTTTTGAATAGTTGAATTGCCATTCTTGGCCAAAAGACGGCGTACTAAGCAATAAAAAAATGAACAAAGTTAGTTTATACATAAAAAAAGCCTTCACATAAAAATACGTAAAGGCTTTTGATTTATTATTTCTAGTGAGCAATTACTTCAAAGCAAGCTTTAATTCATCTAATTGTGATAAATCTATTTTTGAAGGTGCATCTAACATAACATCTCTTCCTTGATTATTTTTTGGAAAAGCAATATAATCCCTAATTGATTCTGAACCACCAAACATAGCACATAATCGATCAAAACCAAATGCAATTCCTCCGTGAGGTGGAGCACCGTATTCAAAGGCGTCTAATAAAAAACCAAATTTTTCTCTAGCTTCTTCATCAGACATACCAAGTGCTTTAAAAACTAGCGCTTGTTTTTGTTTATCATGTATTCTAATAGAGCCACCTCCAATTTCAACACCATTTATAACTAAATCATAAGCATCAGCATTTACAGACCCTAAATCTGATTCTAGCTTATCCATATATTCTGCTTTTGGAGAAGTAAAAGGATGATGCATAGCATGCCACCTCTGAGAATCTTCATCCCACTCAACAAGTGGGAAATCTACTACCCATAATGGCTTGTAAACACCTTCAGTTCTTAATCCTAGCTCATCTCCCATATGTAATCTTAATACACCTAATTGTTTTCTAGTTGTATCCAAGTCACCAGACAATAGTAATAATAAGTCACCGGCCTGAGCATCTGCAATTTTTGCCCACTCAGCTAAATCTTCTTGAGTGTAGAATTTATCTACAGAAGACTTATAAGTTCCATCATTGTAACATTTTAAATAAACTAATCCTTTGGCTCCTACTTGCTGAGACTTAACAAAATCAGTTAATTTATCTAATTGCTTTCTAGTATAGTCCGCACCTCCTTTAACATTAATTCCAATTACAGCTTCGGCAGCATCAAAAACATTGAACCCTTTGTTTTGAGTAACTGATGCAAAATCTATAAACTCCATTCCAAATCTTACATCTGGCTTATCAATACCGTATTTAGCCATTGCATCAGCATAAGACATTCTATCAAAATCAGGTAACTCAACCCCTTTCAATGTTTTAAATAAATGCTTAGTTAAACCTTCAAATGTGTTTAGTATATCTTCTTGAGTTACAAAAGACATTTCACAATCTATTTGCGTAAATTCTGGTTGTCTATCTGCTCTTAAATCTTCATCTCTAAAACACTTTACAATTTGGAAGTATTTCTCAAATCCAGAAACCATCAATAATTGCTTAAATGTTTGAGGAGACTGAGGCAAAGCGTAAAATTCATTTTCATTTAACCTAGAAGGCACAACGAAGTCTCTTGCTCCTTCAGGTGTAGATTTAATTAAAAATGGTGTTTCAATTTCTAAAAAATCTTGACCTGATAAATATTTCCTTGTTTCTTGTGCTACCTTATGTCTTAAGATAATTTTGTCTTGAACAGGATTTCTTCTAAGATCTAAATATCTATATTTCATTCTGATGTCGTCACCGCCATCAGAATCATCTTCAATTGTAAACGGAGGAGTTTGTGCTGCATTAATAACTTCAATACTTGATACAAAAACCTCAACATCTCCAGTAGGAATCTTATCGTTTTTGGCATATCTTTCAATCACTTCTCCTTCTATGGTGATAACAAACTCTCTTCCCAAGGTCTTTGCTACTTCAATAACAACTGCCTGAGATTTTCCTTCTTCCAAAACTAATTGAGTAATTCCAAATCTATCTCTTAAATCAATCCAGATTAATCCTCCCTTATTTCTAACTTTTTGCACCCAACCAGAAAGTTTTACCCACTCACCAATATGACTAGATCTTAGCTCTGCATTATTATGTGTTCTATATGCTGCGGTAATTTTATTCATTACATCCATAGTTTATTCTTTAGCCCTACAAAGGTAAGAAAAAGCAAGGATAAAGCAGACGTATATTTACATGTTAAAAAGATGTTTATTCTTACCCATAAATTAATTAAAATTTAACTCTTGAAAATTAGAATTTAGTAATGTGCTTGTACCATTTAAATATGCCAACAAAATAGAAGCAGGTTGTGACGAAGCTGGGCGAGGGCCATTAGCCGGACCAGTGACTGCTTCTGCCGTGATTTTACCCAAAGACTTTTCTCATCCACTACTAAATGATTCTAAAAAATTAACAGAAAAACAAAGAGATCTGCTAAGGCCAATCATTGAAAAAGAAGCTATTTCATGGCATGTTTCTATTATAGAGCCTACTAAAATAGATGAGATTAATATACTAAATGCAAGTTTTTATGGGATGCATGAAGCTGTTAATGCTTTAAATACTAAACCTGAGCTTTTACTCATTGATGGTAATCGGTTTAACCCGCATAAAATACCACATGAGTGTATTATAAAAGGAGATGGAAAATACTGCTCTATTGCAGCAGCATCTGTGCTAGCTAAAACTTACAGGGATGAAATCATGGAAAATTTACATCATGAATTTCCTCAATATAACTGGAAAAAAAATAAAGGTTATCCTACCAAAGAACATAGGCAAGCTATAATCGAGTATGGCATTACCCCTCATCATAGAAAAAGCTTTAACCTTAACTTTCAGGCGGATTTGTTTTCTTAATGGTCAGTTTTGATGGATACTGCTTTCACTTGTATGATAATATAAATATCCCTAGACAATTTAATAACCAGGGATATTCATTCTTACCAAATAAAATTAATTTAGGCTTTAGGCCTTTACTTTATCTCCATAAATTCTCCATTTTAATCGCTCTACAATTAGGTACATAACCGGAACAATTACTAATGTTAAGAATGTAGCAAAAGTTAAACCAAAAATAATAGTCCATGACATTGGACCCCAGAAGATTACATTGTCTCCACCTAAGAAAAATTGAGGATTAAAATCAGTTACCAAACTAAAGAAGTCAATATTAATACCCATAGCAAGTGGTATAAGACCAAGAATAGTAGTAATAGCTGTAAGTAACACTGGTCTTAATCTAATTTTACCACCGGCTATAATGGCCTTAATTGTTTCCTCCATTGGAAGCCTTTGATCATCTTCTAACCCGAGTTCTAATCTTTTTCTAATTCGAATTAGGTCGGTGTAGTCTATGAGTACAATAGCATTATTAACAACAATACCAGCTAAGGATATAATTCCGATCATAGTCATTATTACAACAAAATCCATTTTGAAAATAACCAACCCAAATAGTACACCTATAATGGAAAACAAAACAGATAGAACTATTATAATCGGTGAACTTACTTTGTTAAATTGAGAAACTATTATAAGATAGATTAAACCAATAGCAATAAGTAAAGCATTAGTTAAAAACTTCATGTTTTTGGCCATTTCCTCTTGTTCTCCTGTAAACTTCCAATTGGTACCTGGAGGCATTTCATAATTAGATAAACTAGCTTTAATAGCCTTAACCACCTCTGTAGCATTGGCATCATTTAATACATTTGACTGCAAAGAAATTACCCTTGATAAATCTCTTCGCTTAACGGCTGAAAAAGTAATTTTTTTCTCTGCTGTAACAACCGAAGAGATCGGTACTTGTGAAATCTTACCATTGGTTTGATCTCTAAATGTAATTTTTTGATTGAGAAGTGTTTCTATACTGTAACGATCTTTATCTTGCAATCTCACAACAATATCATAATCATCCTCCCCTTCCTTGTAGGTTGATATTTCCTTTCCAAAAAGAGCAGTTCTGAGGGTTGTACCAATTTGAGAAGAAGATAAATTAAGTCTTCTAGCCTTGGCTCTATCTATGTGTATGATTAATTCTGGCTTACCCATTTCAACATCAGGCTTCAAATCTTCTATACCATAAATACCTTGGCCATCAATATATGATTTCATTCTTTCTGCCTCTGCAAGTAATTGATTATAATCATCACCTGAAATTTCAATATTAACAGGCTTTCCTTGTGGAGGTCCTGCTTTATCTTGATCTACAATTAATTGAACACCAGGAAGTCCTTTCAATCTTTCTCTGAGTTGCATCATCATTTTACTCGTTGAAATTCCTAATCTGTCTTTAAATGGAACAAATGAAATTTGAATTCTAGCTTTATTAGGTGTTTGTCCTGAATTAGGACCTTGAGCAGGGTCTGACGTACCTTGACCAACTTGGCCAATAATAGACTCTACGATTATCTGTTTATTATACTTTCCTGCAACCTTTTTAGACAAAGAAGTATCAATACTTTCTTGGAAATAATCCATAACAATAGCTTCTACTTGCTTTTCCATTTGATTGGTTGACTCAATATCTGTTCCTATGGGTTGCTCAATAAAAACATTTAAATAGGAGGGCTCAGTAATAGGAAAAAATAATACTTTAGGACTACTTACTACCATTACTACAATAGAGATCACTAGCAATAAAGGCATTAAACCAAACCATACCAATGGGCGTTTCATTACCCTATTGAGAAATCGCTCATACAAAGCTTCTGTTTTAGGTAAAATAGTAGTTTGAAAAATATGCGTACCCGGAATTAATAGTATTTTATTTACTGTAATTAGAATAGATGAAAATAACATTAAGGTTCCCATTGATCTTAGTAAAACTGAAGAAGCTGGTCCATATCCTAAGAAGATTAATAAACCTCCCACACTCAATAGAATTCCTGCAACTATCCAAATACTTTTCCACTCATCTTCCTGTAATTTCATATACAAAGAAGTTAACACAGGATTAATCACTAAAGCAACAAACAGAGAGGAAGCTAATACGATCATTAATGTCATGGGAAGGTACTGCATAAATTCACCCATAGTACCTGGCCAGAGTGCCAAAGGAACAAAGGCTGCTAATGTTGTAGCAGTGGAAGCAATAATTGGCCAAGCTACCTCACCGGCTCCATAACGAGCCGCTTGCAAAGGCGAATATCCTTCGTCCATTAAACGGTAAATATTTTCTACAATAACAATACCATTATCAACCAACATTCCTAGCGCTAATACCAAAGAAAACAACACCATCATATTAAGGGTAACACCTGCTGCATTTAGCCATATAAAAGCCATAAACATTGATAATGGAATAGCAATACCCACAAAAAGTGCATTTCTAAGACCTAGAAAAAATAGTAATACACCTACTACTAATAAAACACCAAATATGATGGAATTTAATAATTCATCTACCTGACGCCTAGTTTTTTCAGACATATCAGAGGTAATAGAAATACTTAAGCTTTCTGGGAAAGTTGTTTCTTTAAGTTCTTCAATAATAGCATTGATTTCATCAGAAGCTTCAATTAAATTTTCGCCAGCTCTTTTAATAACATCAAGCATCACTACAGGTTGAGAAAATTCTCTTGCGTAGGACTCTCTGTCTTTGCCCTCAAACTTAACTTGGGCTATATCTCTTAAATAAACGATATTGCCTTTTTCTCTTTTAACGATTACATTTTCAATCTCATCAGTAGAGGCAAATTCTCCAATTGCTCTTATATTCCTTCTATATCCATCTACTAAAATGTCTCCACCAGATATAGTCATATTCTCAGATCCAATAGCATTTTCAACATCTCTGAGACTTAGCTCTAAAGGCTCCATTTTTTTTAGATCAACTAAAATCTTTACTTCCTTTTCTTGGATTCCTCTAATATCTACTTTTGAAATTTGAGGTAAATCTTCCATTCTATCTTCCAGAATTTTAGCATAGTCTTCTAGCATTTCCATGGAAAAATCACCAGATAAATTAACATTCATAACTGGCATTAGCTCTGAAAAGTTCATCTCAAATATATTCGGATCTGCAGGTAAATCTTGTGGAAAATCTGGACTTGATTTTACAATATCAACCTTATCTTTCACCTTCCTAAGCGCTTCTGTTGGAGAAATATCAAAGCTGAAATCTACAATGATTGTAGAATAACCTTGTATAGAAGTAGAAGTTATTTTATCTACACCAGAAATTGTGTTAATTTCTTTTTCTATAGGTCTAGTAATTAGTTTTTCAATATCAAGTGGTGAATTTCCTGGATAAGGCGTACCTATATATATTTGTGGCATAACTACCTCCGGAAAAGCCTCTCTTGGCATGGCATTGAAAGCAGATATACCTGCAAAAATAATTATAGCCATTATAACTAATACAGTAGTTCTATTGCCTACTGCCCAGCTAGATAAGCTAAACTTTTTTAATCCTTTATTTTCTTCCATACAACCTTATTTTTTTACTTCTACTCTTTGACCTGCCTGAACAGATTTAGCACCTTTGTCAATAATAGTAATAGAGTCTGTAGTTTTAAAAGTATCTAGACCACTGAGTATGATGGTTTTTTTGTCTTGACTCATACCGGTTTGGATATTCATCCTAACTACTTCATTTTCCTCGGACAAACCATAAATAAACTCCTGACCTGTTCTATCTTGCTGTACTAGTCTTGTTGCTATAACATCCGCATCAGACTTGACATAATCTCTAATGCTTAAGTCTGCAAGCATATTAGGTTTGAAAAGCCCCTTACTGTTAGGCATGTTTATTCTTACTTTAAAAGTTCTGTTACCCTTGTTTATATAATTACCAACTCTTGCAATAGTTGCCTCAAAACTTTCATTTAAAGAAGGAAAACGAACTTTAACTTTAGTACCTGCTTTAACAGTAGCCACATAATCTTCTGAAACATCGGCTTTGATGTAAATTTCACTTAAATCAATTACCCTACAAAATTGTAATTGTGGAGCAGCCATTTCACCTACTTTAGAAAATATTTCATCTACTACACCATTAAAAGGCGCTCGAATTACAAATTGGTCTTTTTGCTTTGAAAGCGTTTCCATTTTTTTATTTAAACCTTCATAATTGGTTTTAGCTTGTAGAAATTGCATCTCAGATCCAATTTGCTTTTTCCATAATCTACTTTGCTTTTCAAATGCATCTTTTGCTAATACTAATTGGGTTTTAACCTCATCCATAGAAGCAGTTAATACATCTGCATCTAAAATCGCAATAACTTGACCTTTTGAAACTCGTGCACCTTCAGAAACTTTTATATCAATGATTCTTCCTCCAGCCATTGGAAAAACCAAAGCATTATTTTCTACTTCTACCAGTCCATGCACATCAAAATA
>Ga0181568_10005608_pt1 | contig 11026 bp, 5 predicted proteins | sample 101ome_20_FD_133758 | JGI IMG/M metagenome (GOLD analysis project Ga0181568, IMG submission 133758) | Coastal salt marsh microbial communities from the Groves Creek Marsh, Skidaway Island, Georgia - 101404AT metaG (megahit assembly) | ecosystem: Environmental > Aquatic > Marine > Intertidal zone...
CTGAAGGCTTGCTGGCGGGCTCTTTTGTCTTGGGTATTGCCGATTTGGCGGGGCGTCGGGAGAGGCGTTTTGAGGGTAGTTTTTTAGGGAGTGATTTCGTTGGTGCAGTCTTTAGTTTGTCGAGAGTGAAGTACTTCGGGTCTTCTGACTCCAGATCTTTGACTTGTACGATGACGATCTCTTTTCCGGGGATGGTTTTGTGTAGTTTGAAGACCTGGGTCAGGGAGAGCGGGTCGTCGTTAAACTCTTCGTCGTCGAGCATGACCCACCATTTATCGGCGAGTTTGCTTTCTTTCAGCCATTTGCGGATTTGCGGTTCTTTCATATGGGCGTGGGAATTATGGAACTAAAAGGATTCGGTATAGTTTGGCGGGGTTGTTGTCAGTGATAGGAATGGAATAGGTGTGGATGCCGGTCTGAATGATGATGGTGGCTTCATTTCTCCATTCGGTTTGGCCGGGGGCTGTGATGCTTTGCAGGATGTAGGTTTTTCCAGGTTTTGCATCAAATGTGAACTTGAAGTTAGAGGAGGTGACTTCCGGGGAAAGCATGGCAAACTTGTCAGCAGAGTCAGTGGGGTCGGTGGCGGTGAGGTATTCAATGTAATTGCTGACAGAGTCGTTGTCGGCATCTGCATGTGAGGGCTGGGAGAGGTCGCCGAAGTGGTATTGTTCCCATTGGTCGGGGAGTTCGTCTGAATCAGAGTCTGTGGGCTGCAGCAGAATGGTGAGGGTGATGTCTTTGACAAACACTGCACCATAGCTGTCGGTTGCTCTGATTTTGAGGGGAATGGGGGCAATTTGATTTAATCCCAGGGTTTCATCGAGGATGAGTTGGTTTTCTGTAATGAAGAATTGTCCAGATGCTGGTTCTAGAAGGGCGTAGGTGACTTCGTCGAGGGGGAAAGTATCGGTGTGGGAGACGGTTGCGAAAGCGGTACCCGCCTGGGTGTCGTGCTGAATCGTTGCGGGAGATATGATGATGTCTGACGGGGGTGTGTTTTCCGGTTCCGGTGCAGCTGGGGAGCCGTTGGGGATTTTACTGGTGGACCAGGATTGCGGGAGGCTGAGCAGGTCATTGGTGGTGCTGTCGTCACGAAGTTGAAGAGTGTATCCAGAGCCATCGGTGTAGGGATACCAGAAATCATTGTAGTTGAAATCGATCACTCCGAGTCCATTCGGGGTTTGGAGGCGAATCTTCTCTCCGGAGTTGGAGAGTTTCCCTGTGTACTGGCCTTGAGGAGGGTGTCCGTAAAGTTGCTGATAGTGAGTGGTGGAATGGGCGAGGGTTACGTAGGTATTGGGCTGGAGGGTTGTATGTTCCGGAAAGGTGTAGGTGATGCCATCACTGAATCTTAGGCCGGAGAGGTCCAGGGCACTGGTCGAGGTGTTATAGAGTTCGATGTACTCGTAGAGGGCACTAGAGGTGGGATTGTAGTGGAGTTCAGTAATGCGAAGGTGGTTGCGGAGGGATTCCAGAGTTGGGTTGGTGGAGGTGTTGCTGACTCCGGGTGTGGGGATGGTGAGGGTAATGAAGTTGAGGGAACCATCTTGCTGGCGAGCTTTGGATTTATCCTTGGGTTGGGGGCCGTACAGTATGACATCGATTGGCTGCTGGTGTGGGGTGAGCAGGGCAATCATTTCACTTTGAGCCGTGAGTTTGAAGCCCAGGTGCCGTGCGTCCTTTTCGTTATCCTTCCCGGTGGCCCGGAAGGTCGCGAATCCATTGGCAGGGATGAAGGTATTGGGATGGATGCGATGATTGGTGGGGTTGCCCAGTGGGTTATCGGTAAGGTAATGGCTCCCGAGGTCTGCAGGATGGGAGCCGGGGTTGTAGATTTCTACGAAGTCGGTGTCGTGGTTGAAGGAGGGATCAGCCAAGTATTCATTGATGCGCAGTACTGTTGTGTCTTCAAGAAGGGGAGTTGTTTGATTGGGGGCTCCAGGGGTGGGGCTGTTGAGGGTCCAGTTGAGGTCAGCGGTCCTGCCGATGGATTGATCTGGTAGTTGAAGTCCCCAATAGTGGGAGTCTATGGTTGTGACTGGATCTGTCGGGGCAAGCAGGTGAATTTGGTCTCCTTCGGAATCGAGGCCGAAACCAAGATGCAGGCCTGGGTTTGACGTTTCGCTGTCTGCATAGAGCAGGAGATAATTCCCTGGCTGGATCACGGTGTTTTCCGGGAATGTAAATTTGGCGGGACTGTTTAAGTTGTCGGTGAGGGTGTGATGGGAGAGGTCGTAGGGCGTGTCGGATGGATTGTAGAGTTCAACGTAGTCCGGGTAGGTTTCCCCGAGTTTGAAGGTGGACTGGTTATTGGTCAGGACTTCATTGATCTGGATTTTTGCATAATCGGGATCAATCTCCCAGGTTGTGGTGGCAAGATGGATGTCATATTGCCAGGAGCCGCTGTAGCTGGTGTTGATCCCGACGGCTTGAAGTGTGTGGGTGCCGGGGCTGAGGTTTTCGAGTACGATGGGGGTACTGATCTCAACGGGAGTGCTGGAGAATGTGCCATCATCCAGTTTGTAGCGGTAATGAGTTACGTTTTTGCCTCCGATGTGAAAGGTCACCGAAGTTTGATTGGTTGGTGAATTGGGTGTGTTGTGAATTTCTGTGTTTAAGGGCGGGGGTTCAAAGGTGTTCCATGTGCTGAGGTTATTGAGGTAATTGGTTCGGTAGGCCATGGCATCTACCATCTTCTGGATGCTGGTATTTGGGACAGTCGGGGAGAGTGTGTTGTAGAGAAATGCTTCAAAGTTGTCTGTCTGAAAGAAGGTGTTGGTCAATTCCTGAACAATGGCGAGATACCTGGGTTTGATGTGGGCGTGATTGACCAGTCGATTCAGAGCGGGAACACCATTGAATGGGAATATCGTCCGGGTATAGCTGGATTGACTGGCAGAGCGATTTCTGGGAAACATCTCCCCCCAAAGTGAATCCAGATCATGGGCAACCAGGTAAAAGCCGGGGATATTCTTTCCTGAGTACATTGCGTAATCGTCACCTTGTTTGTCTCCGTTGACGAGGCCACCTTCAGTATTGACCAGGATTGCGTGAAGAGCCAGGTGCTCCAGCCACTTATCAATATGGACGTGTTTGTGAAGTTCTGGACGGTTGTCAGGATTAAAGAAGTTGGTGCCAGAGTGCAGTTGTGAACTGGACAGGGCGTAGGTCAGGTTTTGTACGTCTCTCCAGTTTTGAAGGGATTCATTGGTGGTTTTCGAGTAACTGACGTATTGGTTAATATCTGAGTAGTAGCCCAGGCCTGAACCCTTTCCGCCCGGTGGATCTGGTTCTTCATAGGATCTTCTGCCTCGATAGAGATTGCCGTCGGAGTCATTGGGAAAGGTATTTTGGGCAAAATCTGAATTCAGGGGTTGCAGATGTACGTAAAACTTGGAGGTGTTGGTGGGAAGTCTTTGCTGGTTGAAGTGTACCTGAACGGCAACACCTCTTCCCGCAGGTTGCCCGAGGGCATTGAAGATATGGGTGCCGGCAATTTGCGACTCCCAACCTACCGGATTGAGATTCATTGCGGTTGAGCCTTCCCATGGATCATCGTGAGGGATATTTACCCGATAGGGACGTGGGTTGTTGTTGCGGCTTCCACTTCCTCGGAAACGGACTCCGGTCTGGTATCGAACTTTAGAGCGTCCTTCAAAGGTTGTGATCAGGGTGGCATTGACCATGAAGCTGGACCAATAGCGTTTCAGGGAGTCGTTTGATGGGATGTTGGTCCGGGAGCGTTTGTAATACTCATCCTGGGTCATAATCAGTCGGTAACTGGGGGTATTCGCGGTATTGAGCTGCGTATTGGTTACCATGAACAGGCAATTGGCTCCTCGTTGACTGGGGGTATGATTGGTGTGGGAAGGCCAGGTTCGTGTGTTGGTTCCATCGTCTGCTTCCACATAAAATTCGATAATAGTCCCATCGGATTGTGCCGGAATGGTTGCTCCATAAGTGAGGTTGTTGGCTTTCCCGTCATCACCTTCGCCATCATCAGTCATGGGGATTTTATGGAAAGTGGACGAGCCGTCTGTTCGCCACCTTAGAAATGCGTTTTGGGGCGGAAGGTCATCCTCATCTTCGATGGTTGCCAGCACTTTGACGCTTTCGGTCGATTTTGGGATGGCAGGTTCGTGGGAGACGTCTTTGATGATGGGGGCGATGTCTGTCGTATAGACGGAGTTTTGCAGGCCGGGAGTCCCCTTGGGAGACTGGCTGGGAGCCCAGTTTTGGCCATTCTTGTTGGAAGTGTGTGGATTTTGCAGCTCAAGAGAGTGGCCGCCGCCGTCATGTTGATTGTCCCATATCCACCCGCTCATGTGATAGTGCACCGGCCCCGTTATTCTGGCTGCCCAGTCTCCTTCGTCTGAGTAGGATACCTCGTCTTTGGTCTTTCCTGAAGCATCCTTGAGGCGAAGGGTTTCTCCCGAGTTGGACAGCTTACCGACCCAGCTCTTGTAGGTTCTTGCTTCTGTTCCCGGATAGGCACTGATGAAGGAGACCCCATCCGGTACAACCAAGATGTATTCATCCACATCCAGTGTAGTGTTTTTCGGAAAGGTATAGCTGATACCCTTGTCGAAATACCAACCGGATAGGTCTGCGGCTAAAGTCCCTGCATTATAGAGCTCAATGAATTCGTGAGCAGGGTTACTATAGGGCGGGTTGTTGGAAGCCGGATGGTACATGATCTCATTGATCACAACTCTGGCTTTCGGGAGGGCGACGGTGAGTGTAACCGTTATTGGTCCGGTGGAGACGGTTCCATCACTGAGGATGTACTCAAAAGTGTCTATGCCAAGAAAGCCTTCCCGGGGGGTGTAGGTGAAGAATCCAATGGGGTTGAATGTCAATGAGCCGTTGAGGGGGGAGCTGTGAAGAATCGAGGTCAGGGAATCTCCGTCTGCATCCGTGTCGTTCTGCAATACGTTGGCTTGATACAACTGCCCTTGAAGTACTTCGTAATGATCCGCTTCGGCGATTGGTGCTTCATTAGCACAAACGGCCTGCACTGAAAAGAGGAGCGTGCAGGCTTGAATAAGAATAGAAAGGTATGCTGGCCAATTTCGGGGCATTCCAAAAGTTTGATCCAATCAGGTTTTTTCCACTTTGGAAAGTAAATAACTTACATGCGCAGGCGAAACCTGAACCCGGAAATGTTTGCTCACAGGGTGAAAATTCTACAAGTTTGTCTATTCCTCTGCTCCCATGGACAACACTTTTACAGTTATTCAGCGAAATATTCGACTCGATTTCCAGCATCGTACTTTTTTTACCCATGGTGCGTTTGATGCCGCGAATCCAGTTTTGAAAGATATTTTGAAACCAATGCGGGATGGGCAACGTACAAAAGTACTGGTCTATGTCGATGAAGGGTTGCTCTCTATTGGAGAAAGTTTGCTTTTTGAGATTGAGTCCTTTTTCAAGCATCACTCCAAGACTTTGAAGTTGGTCCGTGCACCGGAGAGAGTGCCAGGAGGTGAGGAGGTCAAGGATGGATTGAAGTGGGTCGAGGAAATCTGGTCTGCAATCAATGAAGAGGGGCTATGCCGTCATTCCTTTGTGATCGCTATAGGTGGAGGTGCGATGCTGGATGCGGTAGGTTTTGCTGCCGCTACGGCCCATCGTGGAGTTCGGTTTATAAGGCTTCCATCCACGACCCTGAGTCAGGGAGATGGGGGTGTCGGCGTGAAAAATGCAGTCAATTTCTTTTCCAAGAAGAATTGGGTTGGTACCTTCACGGTTCCCGATGCTGTTGTGAATGATTTTAATCTCCTTCATTCACTTCCTGAAGCCGAGAAAAGAGCCGGTTATATTGAGGCCGTAAAAGTGGCCTTGATACGGGATCGTTCCTTTTTCGAGTATATGGAGGAAAATGTCTTTGCACTCAGGCAGTTTGAGTCGGGGATTCTGGAGGAGGTAATACGTAGGAGCGCAGGCTTGCACTTGCAGCACATTGCTACCTCTGGAGATCCATTTGAAAAAGGGTCTGCCAGGCCACTGGATTTCGGCCACTGGATTGCCCACAAACTGGAGACGGTTTCGCATTTTGAGATTGGCCATGGGGATGCTGTGGCAATCGGTATTATTGCCGACCTTCTTTACTCGGTTAAAATTGGTCTCCTGAAAGGCTCCAGTGCGGATCGGATTATTGCCCTGATTCGGGGACTTGGTTTTGACGGGTACAGTGAGTACTTAAACCAAAGAACTCCTTCCGGTGAATGGGTCATTCTGGAAGGGTTGGAGGAGTTTCGAGAGCATTTGGGAGGCCAGCTGACAATTACCTTGATTCAAGGGATTGGGCAAGGCCTGGAAGTGAATTCAATGGACCGAAATCTGGTCCTTGAAGTGTTGGTTGATATGAAGGAAAATATTCGGGCAATCAGCTGAATGGAGCGTAGTGCGATTCTCAATGTTGTGGGGCTGACTCCTGGTCTGCTGGGAGAGGATACTCCACATCTACAAAAATTTCTTCAGGACGGTGCGGATCTAGTGCCAGTGAAGCCCGTCCCTCCTGCGGTAACTTGTACAGCTCAATCCACCTATCTTACGGGAACACTGCCAACCGAGCATGGTATTGTAGGCAATGGTTGGTATGATCGTACACTCTCGGAACATCACTTTTGGAAGCAATCCAATCATGTTGTGAAGGGTGAGAAACTCTGGGAGAAAATTCGCCACCAATTTCCGGATTATACCTGTGCCAAAATGTTTTGGTGGTACAATATGTATTCTAGTGCGGATTGGAGTATTACTCCACGTCCGATGTATCCAACAGATGGGCGGAAGTTCTTTGATGTGTACTCTCACCCCCTGAGTCTGCGGGATGAGGTGAAGCATAGGCTTGGAGATTTTCCATTTCCTTCCTTTTGGGGACCAATGGCTGGCTTGCCCTCTTCTCGATGGATCGCCGATTCTGCAAAGTATGTTGAAGATAAGCATCAGCCTGATCTGAATTTGGTGTATTTGCCCCACTTGGATTACAATTTACAGCGTTATGGTTCGACAGATCCCAAGGTCAAAAAGGATGTTCGGGAAATTGATGAATTGGTGGGCGAACTATTGGAGTTTTTTGAAAAAAGAGGGGTCGGCGTGGTTGTTTTGTCGGAATATGGCATTACCGACGTAAGCAAGGTCATTTACCCAAATCGAATACTGCGTGAAAACGGATGGATTCAGATAAAGGAGGAATTAGGGCTGGAGTTGCTGGATTGCGGTGCAAGTAAAGCTTTTGCCATTACCGATCATCAGATTGCTCATATTTATTTGAATGATCGCTCAATTGAGTCAGAAGTACGAACTGCTCTTGAGAAATTGGATGGGGTCAGTGAAATTTATGACAGGAAGACCAGGGGGGAAGTGGGTCTGGATCACGAAAGAGCAGGGGACTTGATCGCCTTTTCTGATGAATCCTCGTGGTTTGCTTACTATCATTGGATGGAAGATGACAAAGCTCCGGATTTTGCCCGATGCGTAGATGTCCATAGGAAGTATGGCTACGATCCTGTGGAACTGTTTCTCGATACCTCCAATCCTCTCATTAAGGGAAAAATCGCATGGAGGCTTCTCCAGAAAAAGTTGGGGTTAAGGATGCTTATGGATGTAATTCCGCTCGATCCTTGTTTGGTCAAGGGGTCACATGGGGCCTTACCCAAATCCTCAAAGGATTGGGCTGTGCTGATAGGGCAAATGGAGGGGATTGCTGGCCTTGATTCCATTCCCGCCGTAGAGGTGCATGCTAAGCTGATGGAGTTCTGTACTCGATAAGTTGTCGACGGCTTCCTCTTTGATTAGCCGATCATATCCTGATCATGGGCTTCCGGATCTGTCTCGGCAGGTTGTTTTAAAGGGATTTGGATTACGAATTTGGTCCCTGCTCCCTCTTCGCTTTCCATGCGTATTTTACCATGATGGTTTTGAATCACCATCATGGATACTGCAAGACCCTGGCCTGTACCGACACCAATCTTTTTGGTGGTGAAAAATTTATCGAATACCTTATCTCTGATCTCTTCGGGGATTCCGCATCCATTGTCACTAATGGAAATTTCCACCATCTCCTCTTCCTTGAGGGATCTGGTTGCAACTGTGATTGTGCCCTTGTTATCTTTACCACTTTCTTCAATGGCTTGGGCTGCATTGACAATTAAATTGAGGAAAACCTGGTTTAACTCACTGATCATGCATCTTACAATAGGGAGGTTTTGGTCAAATTTACGTTCAATATTTGCGACATACTTCCATTGCCCGGTTGAAATTACGATGGTGTCTTCGAGTGCTGCATTGATGTCGGCATTGTGCATCATATCGGTGCCACCATGAGCGAAGTTTTTCATGGATCGGACGATCTCAATTACCCGCTCGATACCATCTATCCCGGAGCCCACACACCCTTCCATTTTCTCTGTGATTTCATCCAATTCTTCCTTCGAGCAGGTCTTGAGTTTTGGGATGATATCTTTAAGGAAATAGAGGTTATCCATGATGAACTGTGAAGGCGTGTTCACTTCATGGGTAATCATGGATGCCAATTGCCCAATTGTTTCAAGTTTTTGAGAGTGAATCAATTGTGTCTCAAGATCCTCTCTCAGGTGGACTTGCTCTTGCAGTTCCTTACTTCTTTTCTGTAGCTCCAGGGTTCGGTTCTGAACACTCTCTTCCAGGTTTTTAATCAGTTTATGAATGATGGAGATTAATACCGCATGCTCTTCAATGATCTCTTTCTTTTTTACTTCAAAATGTGAGCCTTCGCTAATTGATTTTTCAGCAGAATGAATGATGTCCTGAAGAGGGGTTACCAGAGTCCTTGCAGCAAGGTAAATGAAACCGCAACAAATTATCACGTAGAGTGTGGCTGCAAATGCCGTGTTTCGTTTGGAAATATTCTGTTGTTGTTCAAGTGATTTTCCGGATGTTTCGTAGTTGGTTTCTGCTTTCTGGATCAATTGGTCCAGAGTGTTCTTCATGTCATTGGAAATATCATGAATTTTTTCTGCGGATTTCTCTTTTTCTTCAGTTGTGGAAGTCGTGTTGGTTGCATGTTCGAAGATGGCAGTGGTTTCTCCAATACTCTGAGAAAGCAGGCTGAGTTTGGCATTGTCTCTGTATTCGTCTGTTTTACGGAGCTCATTTAATTTGTTTTGAGTATATTGCGTTACACGAATCAGACCTGGTGGATGGGATGGTGTACTCGTTGCATGAGTGCCCAATACTTCAAAGAACAAACTGCATTCCTCAGCGAGAGATTTAACCAGTTTTAATTGGTCGGATGCTGCCCGGTTTCTCTCTGACAATTTGTGGAGTTGATCTGATTGAGAAGACAGGTATTGAAATAAGAGGAACCCGCAGGCAATGAACGCCAGAAAAAGAGACGATATGAACCTGGTGACCGTCATGTTATCATGAAGGTATAATTCTCTTTCCAAAGAATACTAAACAATATGGAGGTGGGTTATTTGGGGGTGCCCACTCTGACTTTGATTTTGGAGGGGAAGGGGATTTGTTCTTCCGCATCAATGCTGAACTTGATGTAGTTCTGGATGATTCCGATAAAATGCATATCCACAACTGTGCCTCGGGGAGCAATCAGATTTGTGTCATTCAAATATAAGTCTTCTTCTAGCCGCATCCCTGGATAAAGGTCATCCGGTGCGACTTCCTTAATGATTTTGGTTTCGTCCAAACCGCCTATCATGGATTTAAGACTGTTCAGAACCGAGTTGTTGTACCTTCCTTCCCTTCCAAGCAGAGTTTGAATGACACTGTAATGCTCGTTGCCCTGTAGTTCCAAAACGTCGTAATCATGAACAACTTTCAAGATCTCTGCGGACCAGTAGATGTCATCTTTTTCCTTGTTGGAGAGTTCACTGCCGAAAAAGCCTGCCAAAATAGCACGCACACCTTCCAGGCGAGGAATATTTCCGAGGACACGATCTACCAAATCTGGGAATCCTTTTTTTAATTCTTCTTCAGCGGGATTCAATTCCATGTCAAAGAAGATGTCTTCCTTCATGTGGATCGGCACAGTGATGCCCCCAATTTGTGAGAAAATGGCGGCAAGTTCGATCTCCCACCCTTTTCCTACTTGCATTTTTTTGGCAAGGTGAGAGGCCATGCGCTTCATTCTTTGAGCACGTCCAAAAAACAGGGGATTGGAGATGGCCAAGACTTCCGCCAGAGCGTTGACACTGCCCTTCAATGTTTGCTCAAGAAGCAAGTGCTCGGCATGGATTAAGTTGTACTGCTGGATGCCAGCCAATACTGCCTTTTTCAGGAGGTCCGGAGGGCAGGGTTTTGTGAGGAATCGGTAAATGTTGCCCTCATTTACTGCTTTGATTGCAGAGTCAAAATCAGTGTACCCGGTAAGTAGCATCCTGACTGTTTCAGGCCAACGGTCCTGGATTTCATGGAGAAGCTCCGCCCCATTCATTTCCGGCATTCGCATGTCAGAGATGACAACTGCAAAAGGACCTTCTTCTTCAACAATTTCCAAGGCTTCTTTCCCACTGATGGCAGTGTGGACCTCGTATAAGCTCGATAAATGCAGTTTTAGGCCGCTGAGTACTGAAGCTTCGTCATCTACACAGAGTACTTTTGATTTTTCCATTCTATTTCCTTGGATGTCAGGGTTTACGATTTACGACCAAAATCTTGTAGGATAATTAATTCAGAAATAATTGGTAGGAATGGGTCGCTAGGTCGTATGATGCAGCATACAACTTTGCTGTTCTTGGGGTGTCAAACTTGATTTGTTGATCAATGTGGTGTCCTGTTTCAGGAGGATTCTAATTACGATGATCCTCTGTGTGGGTAGGAATCAGCTTGCCGATAGAATTTAAGGAACTGAATGGAACGAGGATAATTGGGGGAACTACAAACAATATGTCGTTAGGTAGGTGGTTTTCATTACACTGGTGTATCTTCCGATCTAATTTATTAACCCTTTCTACGAATTACTCTATTTGTGGCACGATCTCTGTAGGGCTTGAGGGCTCTCTCTGGAGTCGTGGCTGTACTC
>Ga0181568_10005609_pt1 | contig 11026 bp, 9 predicted proteins | sample 101ome_20_FD_133758 | JGI IMG/M metagenome (GOLD analysis project Ga0181568, IMG submission 133758) | Coastal salt marsh microbial communities from the Groves Creek Marsh, Skidaway Island, Georgia - 101404AT metaG (megahit assembly) | ecosystem: Environmental > Aquatic > Marine > Intertidal zone...
ATTTCGACATCTTCCATCATACAGGTCATATCACCAACAAAACAATTCTCACCAATTTTAACCGAAGGGTCAATTACTGCAGATTTAGCAACACCTGATTTGTGGGATTTAGCCTTATTGTAGTAATCCAATAGAATTGAAAATGAATCATATGCATTGTTAACTCTCACCAAAGTGGTAGATATATCATCCTCTGGAACAAAATCACGATTGACGATGGTTACAGATGCTTGTGTTTTATATATGAATTGGGTGTATTTGGGGTTTGACAAAAAAGTGAGGGAACCTTTTTTAGCCTCTTCAATTTTTGAAAGTTGAAAAACCTCGACGTTGGGGTCACCATCAACAGTTCCTTCTAGTTGAGCAGCGATTTGTTGAGCTGTAAATTTCATTTCTGCAAAAATATGAAATTTAAGTTAGATGTCTATTTCTTGGAAAACATATATAATACTTCTATTTAGGGCTTGATAGTTCTTCAGAATTAAAAAAAGCATCAAGTGCATTGCTCTACAAGCATGCCCAAAAAGCATGTGATTTGTCTATGGGAAGACCTGATAGAAAAATTCCATTTGTGAAATTCTTCTCAAACGTCGAAAGCAAGGGTGGGAAATTACTTCAAAAATTAATGAGGAACAAATACCAATAAATTACTAAATTGGATCACTTAAAAGGCTTATCTTTCTTTAAAATTGTTAATCTTAGTGCGAGGATACACTATATGACTTCAACTAAAATCTTGTGGGTGGACGATGAAATTGAATTGCTCAAACCCCATTTTTTATTTCTAAAAAGTAAAGGTTACCATACCACTCCTTGCAATAATGGTCAAGACGCCTTGCTTCTCCTCAAAAACCAAACTTTTGATGTGGTGTTATTAGATGAAAATATGCCCGGGCTGGGGGGTCTAGAAACACTTAATGAGATCAAATTGCGTTTTCCCTCTCTACCTGTAATTATGATCACCAAAAATGAGGAGGAAAAGATCATGGAGGAGGCTATAGGCGCCAAGATTTCAGACTACTTAATTAAACCTGTAAATCCCAATCAAATTCTTCTTGCCCTTAAGAAATTATTTGAACACAAAAATTTAATTGCGGAGAAAACCATCACCAATTACCAACAAGCCTTCCAAAAAATATCTTTATCCCTTAATGAGTTAGAATCCCACCAAGATTGGTCCGATTTTTATATCAAAATGCTATACTGGGAAATGGAATTGGAGGGTTTAGATGATTCGGCAATGTTGGAAATTTTTCAAAATCAGATGAAAGAGGCAAACCGCCTTTTTGCCAGATACATAGAGAAAAACTATGAGGACTGGATCCTAAATAATACAGGACCCCTGATGTCCAATCGAATCCTTAAAGAAAAGCTCTTTCCAATTCTCAAAAATGAATCTGGAAAAACCACACTTATGTTGGTTATAGACAACCTTCGTTTTGATCAATGGAAAATGATTGCACCCATCATAGAAAACCATTATCAAAATGAGGATGAAATTTGCTATTTCAGTATTTTACCTACCGCTACCCATTATGCTCGAAATGCTATATTTTCAGGAATGATGCCTCTTGAAATGCAAAAAAAATATCCTCAGCTATGGGTAAATGAAAATGAAGATGGAGGTAAAAATCTCAAAGAGGCGGAATTTCTTAAAGCGCAATTACACACAAACGGAATTGATTCCAGGTTCAGCTATTTTAAAATCACCAATCTTAAAGCAGGAAAGGAATTGATAAAATCTCTTATTAATCACCAAAAAGACGATTTAGTGGTGGTCGTTTATAATTTTGTAGACATGATATCCCATGCCAAAACAGAAATGGAAATAATCAAAGAGTTGTCATCAGACAATAAGGCTTTCAGGTCTCTTACACGCTCTTGGTTTAACAATTCTCCACTGTTAGAAATCATCCAAAAAGCAAAAAGTTTGGGCTTCAATCTGATTCTCACCACCGACCATGGAACCATAAATGTAGATCAGCCTATCGAAATCAAGGGCAATCGTGAAATCAGTATGAATCTGAGATACAAAACAGGCCAAAGCTTGAGTTTCCCATCCAAATCAGTTCTAGAGGTTAATGACCCCAAGAAGATTCAATTACCAGCACCAAACCTGAACAGTAAGTTTATTTTTGCAAGAGAAAATCAGTATTTCGTCTATCAAAACAATTTCAATCATTTTGCAAATCATTTCCGAAATACCTTTCAACATGGTGGAATATCTATGGAGGAAATGATTATCCCTTTTGTTGTAATGCGTCCTCGATAGTGTTAAATTTGCAATATGTCTTTTCGGTTTAATTTGGAGCAAATTGATAAAGCAGTCAATTATTTGGATGAGCATCTTCAAAGCTCAATAATTTGTTTTGAGGGATCTATGGGATCAGGAAAAACAACACTTATTTCCAAACTTTGCAAAAAATGGCAAGTTACTGAATCTATTTCAAGCCCCACTTTTTCTATTATTAACCATTACATAAGTCCAAACATGGGAAAAATTTTTCACTTTGATTTCTACCGACTTAATAACATCGAAGAGGCATTGGATATTGGCACAGAAGAATATTTGGATTCTGGGAATTTATGCCTTATTGAATGGGGAGAAAGGATCAGTACAATATTACCTTATCACACCAAAATATCTATAAAAGTCAATAAAGATCAATCAAGAACTATAAGTATAGTAAGTATATGAAGATGTTGTATCGGATGGGTTTCTATATGATCGGTTTTTCAATTGGATTGATTTTTTTGATGGTGATCCTAAAAGGTAAAAAAACGAGTTGTAATTATGGTCCAAACGACAGAGTGATTAGCAATCTATCCGTAAAGGCTTGGAAATCTCAAAAAAAAGTACCTAATAGCTTTGATTCTCTGGCTTTTCAAAATTTTTTAAAGAGGGCAAATGTTGATTTTAGGAAAAGTAACACTCAAAAAGACAGTTGTAAAACATATTTCATCAATGGCTATTGGGAAAAAAAACCCATTTCTTTGGAGGTTGAGAATTGTGAAAAGACCATTGAAGTCATTAAACTTGATTACCAAAGCAAATAAGAAAATTGTATCCCCAATTCGATCTAATGTTTTAATTTTACATGCGAAAAACAGTTGGTTTTAAGGATGGTAAATAGGTTTATTTAGCAATATGATTAACATTCGCGAAGATCAACATACATGATCGAAACAGATGAAAAAGGCGATTTCATTAATTAATGGAGAGGGTTACAAGGTTTTTTTTTCTGATGAAGCCTATTCCTCTCTTCATTCATTAATAAAAAAAGGGTCCTACTCATCCATTTTTTTTCTTGTAGACACACATACTAAAGTAGACTGCCTTCCTCTATTTTTGAAACATTTCCCTGAATTGGAGGATACTGCTTTAATAAAAATTAAAGCTGGAGAAAAAAACAAACACCTAAAAACATGTCAAGAGGTTTGGCAACAACTTTCTGATTTAGGTGCTGATCGTAAAAGTCTTCTGATCAATTTAGGAGGAGGGGTGGTAACAGATTTAGGAGGGTTTGTTGCCGCAGCTTTCAAAAGGGGGATCGATTTTGTAAATGTCCCTACCACCCTATTGTCGATGGTGGATGCCTCAGTAGGTGGAAAAACCGGTGTAGATTTAGGAGGGTTAAAAAACCAAATCGGGATCATTATTCATCCTAAGATGGTACTTATCGATACTCAGTATTTGAATACCCTACCGGAAAAAGAGTACAAAAGTGGATACAGCGAAATGTTGAAACATGGTATCATCAGAGATAAGAATTATTTTGAAAAACTTTCGAAATACAAACCCCTTAATGATAAGAATATTGAAGATTATATTCATCATTCTATTTCAATTAAAAATTCGATTGTAACACAAGACCTTTATGAATCAAATTTGAGGAAAATCCTCAATTTTGGCCATACACTTGGTCATGCCATTGAAACCCATTTCTTAAACAATGTAAAAAAAACAACCCTTCTGCACGGAGAAGCCATCGCCATAGGAATGATTACCGAAGCATATTTATCTACACAACTTTGTGGACTCAAGCCAAATGTAGCACAAAAGATCAAAAATGTATTTCTTGGAATTTTTCAAAAAGTAAGTTTTTCAAAAAATGATTTAAACGCCATTACAGATTTATTGAAATACGACAAAAAAAACAGTCATGGCAAAGTAAAATTTGTATTAATTAATGCACTGGGAAAATCAATTATCGATGTTGAAGTTTCATCTGAAAATATTTTGGATGCATTTAAATTTTACCAACAGGATTAAGCAGAGTTTCTACTGGCATTAATGTTTCCAAACAAGGAGCGTGTAACCATTTTTTCGAATAACTCTATTGTTTCTTCATCCATATCCCCAGATTTCTTGGCTTCCTGTATAGTCATCAGGGCAGCCTGCTGAATGGTCAAAAGAGGTTGGACAATCTCTTCTCTCACCTTGATGGAGGCTTTACCTGCAGGTTCATTTTCCATCAACTCTTCGAATCCTGTCAACTTTAAAATCATTTCTTTTGTTAACATAAATTCATTGTGAATCAAATTCCAAAAATCTCCAAATCGTTTATCGTTCTGCATATAAGCAGTAAGGCCAAAGAATGATTTAGTCAAACTCATCATACTGTTTGCAATCAAGGTCCTAAAGAAAGAAGATCGTTGATATAGTTGGGTTACCTTATCAAAATGCTTATTATCCTCAAAGGATTTAAGTGCGCTACCTACACCGAAGAATCCTGGGACATTTTGTTTGGATTGACTCCAACTTCCCACAAATGGGATAGCTCTCAAATCTGAAAATTGAAGTTTTTTGGAATTTCCTCTCTTGGAGGGTCTACTTCCGATATTGGCCTTGGCATAATATTTCAGAGTAGTCATCTCCTCCAGATAAGTGATAAACTCCGGATGTGATTTAAAATCTTGATAAACTCTGTGACTTTCATCTGCCAGCAGGTTCATGGTTTTCCGATCTTCATCAGAGAGAACATTTTTTTCTGAATTGAATACCTGGTTTTGAATCCCTGAACTAAGTAATTGTTCAAGATTATATTGGCAAGAATCTTTGGTGCCGAAATTGGAACTAATTGTTTGACCCTGAATAGTGAGTTGAATATCGTCCGCTTGAATTTTTTTACCCATTGAAGCGTAAAATTCGTGAGTGTTCCCCCCCCCTCTGGCAGGAGGGCCTCCTCTACCATCAAAAAAAGCAACACTAATACCATACTGATTGGACAAGGCGGTTAAATCCTCTTTGGCTTTGTAAATACTCCAATTGGCCATAAAATATCCTCCGTCTTTTGTACCATCGGAAAAACCTAACATGACAGTCTGTTTGTTCCCGCGGGAAGCCAAATGATTTCGGTATTGTACATTTTCATAGAGGCTCTGCATTATTTTCTTACAAACCCTCAAATCTGGAATGGTCTCAAAAAGTGGAATGATATCGACTGTGGGTTGATCCCAATTACATATTCTGTGCATGGCAAACAACTCCAAGATATTATCAATCGTCTGACAATTACTAATGATATATCGATTACACCCTCTTTCACCATTTCGCTTTTGAATTACCCGCATAGCACGAATACTATCCAATGTTTCTTTTGTTATGGTGGTCTGGAAAATTTCAGAAGGCACATCTCCTTTGATTGTGGTCAGAACTTGATGTCTTTCAGGAGTTTTTAAAGTGTCAAAGTTTTCAGGTAACCCTTCGATATATTTCCTTATTTCGGAATGAGAAAAAATTTCATCAAAAACTTGTTTGTGAATTCTGGAATCCTGTCTAATATCAAGACTTGCAAAGTGAAAACCAAAAATTTTAACCTTGTGTTTAAGGTCCAAAACCAAAGATTCATAAAGACCATCGGTTTGATTGAATATTATATTATGTATTTCATCTAATGTTTTTTTGAAATAATCTAAATTGAAATCATCAGGCTCATTCTTGGAAAACAAAGTTGCATATAAATCGCTTTCAAGTGCATCAAGTTTCTCTTCTATACCATTAAATGTAAGGCTGCGTTTCATTTTCCTTATATCTCTGAAATAATTCCTTAGAATTGAAAACTTCAGACTTTCCGCAGTTTTAAGCGTTATTTCAGGGGTAACATAGGGGTTTCCATCGCGGTCACCTCCTGGCCAGAATCCAAAATCAAAAATTGGATTCTCCATATTGGCTTTATTGAAAATATGTCTCTTAATATAGGTAAAAATGGTACTGGCAGAATAATAAAATACATTTTCTAGGTACCAAATTAAACTAATTGCCTCATCGAATGGGGATGGTTTTGTTTTTTTGTAAAATTTAGTTTTTCCCAATTGGGTAAGCAATAGCTTGACCTTTTCAAGCTCACCAGCATCTATAGCTTTAGAGAGATCGTTGATAATACCAAGCACACTCCCTGGATAAAATTGTGTGGGATGGGCTGTTAGTACAATTCTGACTTTATATCGATTAAGATAATCTTTGAGTTGATCAATTTTAAAGTTTTCAGAGGCTTCTTCTTTAATGTGACGAATGGTACCCCTGCCATGCATATTATTTACGTACCCAAAAGCAGCATCTTCAATGGCATCAAAGAGAACGACCTGACGTTCAATGTATTGTATAAAACGAAAAAGCAGATCTATCTGTTCTTTTTGATCGTATTCAGGAAGATATCTACTAAAAAAAGTAGAGGTGATTTCACGAGGATCTAATTTTTGATCGTAACCATTTTTACAGTGATCTGTGAAAAGCGGAATCAAAACAGATGTGTTCCTGATGGTATCAAAGGGAAGGGTAAGAAAAAGACTGTTGTAAATTTGAAATTTTGAGAGTACACTCTCGTTAAATCTTTCGATTTTAGGTTTTCGGGCCATCAGGTATTATCAGTGTATATAGGATTTATAATTCATTAAAAATTCTATGCATTAACCTTTTTTTATCATTGATACTTTCTTCAAGAGAAATCATAGTTTCTGTTCTGGAAACACCGTCAATATCATCGATCATAAAGATAATTTCTTTGGCATGCTTGGTGTCATGAGCTCTTACTTTACAAAAAATATTGAACTTACCCGTTGTGATGTGAGCAACTGTGACAAAAGGGATATCGTTTAAGCTTTTAATTACATCACCGATGATTTTAGTCTTCTCTAAGAAAATCCCAATGTATGCGATAAAAGAATAACCCAATTTTACATAGTCTAGATTAAGAGACGAACCTTTTATAATTCCGGCTTCTTCCATTTTTTTTACCCTTACATGTACAGTACCCGCTGAAATAAGCAATCGCTTAGAAATATCCGTAAAAGGAACGCGTGTATTGTCTATGAGAATATCCAAAATTTGATGATCGACTTCATCTAATTTAACCTTATTCATAATTGTTAGTTTTTTGCAAAATTACACAAAAAATTTAAAAAATATTTAATAAATAATAACCTTAACTACAATTTATTCACCAAAAACCACTTTTTTAGAAGATATTAATAGTTTTTCCAATAATAAATTTTATCTCATTGGCTTTTAGATTTTCTTTGGCATCTAAAATCTTGTGTGCCAAAAGGTCTATTTTTTTTGAAAAACAGTGGCAAAAAGGTCTGAATAAAACACTTTCATTCTTTTTTTCTTCCTTATAAAGCAACCCCAACTCTTGATTCTTAAAAAATCCAGAATCTGTTCTAATGTCAATATTTTTAACAATGATATCAACATAATCTTTTTGATTTTCAGGGATTTCATCATATGCAGAAGTAGTGTAATTCAAAAAATCATCATTCTCGATGGCATTCAAAGCAATTAATAGGGCATTAAAAATCATTGTTTTGGTGAAGTTTCGATCATAATCCAAATTATTATGTCCTGCCTCAAACAAAAGAGTTGGCACTCCTAATGAAATAAAATGATCTCCAATACAATTAGGGTTAAAAGTATCGTCATAGCGACCAATCTGATTAGGAATGAGTTTTTGTAATTCTTTGTTTACATGTCCGATCAATTGCATGGCTGTAATGCGAGCAGGTGTAAGATTTCTTTGAACATCAGAAGCAGGAGATAAAAAGGATATTGTTGCAGGCCTCCCCATTTTTCCAGCAGAAAAGATGCTTCTTTGTTCATGAAGATTAAAACAAAAATCAGGTAAAAAGGCATTAAATACATTTATTAAAGCAATAGTTTCGGGTTGTGTTAAATTCATGGCATCGCGATTGAGGTCAACATTATTAGCGTTGAAACGAGTATAGTTCAATGCACCGTCTGGATTAAGTTGAGGAATGATCATAAGTGTCAAACCTTTTAAAAGTCTAAATCCATCTTTGGTATGTAAATATTCAAATAAATCCAATAATGCTCGCGTGGTTGTAGATTCATTTCCATGCATTTGAGACCATATGAGAATTTTTTTAGGTCCCTTTCCCAAATTATAAGCGTATATAGGCTGGTTTAAAACGGAGTAACCTACAATGGTTGTAAAAAGTCTAAACTTCAAAGACTTTATTTTTAAATCCCATTTTTGTGGAGATAAATAACGATTATTTGAAATCATATAAATAAATGTTTTACAAATGTAAACAAGTCAAAGTTTACAATATTATACTTATTAAATTCACAATTTTATACATAAAAAGTATCATCTGTATAGATTTGTAAACAATTACATAAAAAATAATTTTTTATTATATTAAAATACTTATTATCAGTAATTTATGAAATTTATTTGAAGTATATATTTCGTTTTTAAATAGATATTTAATATTAATTAAGTTTAAAATTTTTAATATATTAGTATTAAATTATTAATTGTTTACAATGTTAAACTCGACCACACTTATTGAACGAATAGAAGAAATAAGAAGTAATCATCAGCTATCATCAGCTGGTTTTGCATCAAAAATTGGTGTGCAGCGTTCTGCTATGTCTCACATTCTTTCAGGTAGAAATAAACCAAGTTTAGAATTTTTGATGAAGATTTATGAAGCATTTGATGAAGTTGGTTTGGAATGGCTAATACTAGGCACCTCTACTCCTGTTCTAACCAAAAACAAAAAAAAAACGTTCAAACCTGATGATTTTGATGGAGATAAATCACAATCCTCCTCTTTTGAGTCTCTATCTTCTGAAGAAATTTTTGTTCAAAATGATCAATCAAAATCATCCAAAGAAAAGCTATCTCCCAGAGAAATCATTTACTTTTACGATGATGGAAGTTTTGAAAGATTTATGCCCAAAAAATAACTGTCTCCAATTGTTCTGTGTTGGGATATTATTTATTTATTCCTGTTATTCTGTATCCAGAGATTGTATAAAATTTCACACCGGTTCATTTGAATTCACTACACTTATTAACGGTGAGATCAAAACTTCTCGTTTCTTAAGAACAAAAGATTTAGAAATTGAAACATATGAAGGAGTGGTGGACTCTGCTCGTATTAAATGGGTAAACGATTGTGAATGTATTTTAACTAAACTCAATCCTAAATCAAACCAAGACAAGCGTCCAGTCCAAATCAAAATTCTCTCAACTGAAGGGAATTCTTATACATTTGAATATTCCTTAGTTGGTAAATCGAACAACAAGCAAAGGGGTACCATTAAGAAAATCAAATAGATTATTGAATCATTCTTTACTACCGAAATTTGTTTACCCTGCAGAAACCTCCTTAATTAGAAATCGCTTTAAGTATTGAGAATATTTTTTCTGTATCGGTTATAGCTGGGAAACCACCTTCCGTGTATCAGAAAATCAACTGGGATCTGATTATTAATAGGAATTACCTTATTAATTTCGACCTTTATCATTATGTAATTTAAAACAACCGGTAGGAAATTTAACAAACCATTATACTTTTTTTAAAATGTTGGGATTTTTTTATTGAGCGTATATCTGGTTTAACGAAGCTGCTCATTTGTCTCATGCCCAAATATTGGGTCGAAAATTACCTCCATAACTAAGTGTTATCTGTGATTTTCATTTTGTTTTGTATGATTTTGAATTCACTGAAATAAAAATGGAAGGGAAACTAATAAGATTAGAAACTCAGTTTGATTTGTGAATCATCTTTTGGGCTAAGCTCCTCTTGATCATTGACTTCAATTTCTTCTAAAGATTTTTCATCATGATCATCATAAGGTAAGGCTTCCTTAAGCTCTATATTTTTGATTTTTTTCTGAGTTAACTGATTCCCAAGAGCTTTGAAACCTTTAATGGCGATAAATTCCTCAGCATTTATTTCCAATGGTGGAATAGGATCTTTATCTCTTGGTTTAACGAAATTGACTTTAATTAAAGGACGCCAATCCGTGTTGAGGAATATCAATTCTCCTCCGGGTTTTATGAATCGGTCCTCCCTAGATTCACTTTCAATGAGGAATCTCTTGATAAAATAGCGTTGTTTTTCTTCATCAAAATAAACCGCTGTTATTGGTTTATTGGGCTTCCACCTTTCAATATGGATTAATTGTTCATCAAAGTGTAATGATAGTTCCGGAATCACCACCTTTGCATCTCCTTCTTTATTAATAAGCAATATCTTGTCCTCCCCCTTAAATTCACCCAACAATTCTCCTCTTTCATCAGTATTGAGTCTTTTGACAGTTTGGTCAAACCAAATTTTTCTGGGTTTTAGGGTAGATATTCCTTTCTCTTTCAGTTCCACCCTTAGGATATTATACTTGGTTACGGTATTACCTCTTACTCCCCTACCTTTAATTTGTAGGTCAGCAAAATCCAACTCCCATTTTAGCTTCTTGATGTTTCCTGTATTTCTCAAGAGAATGTTTACCACCTCTGCTTCTCCATTAGGATTTGAAGTGAAATACAAAACGATAGAGCCCGGAGTCCCCTGGGTCATTTCGTACACTTTATCACGAGTGATCCCTTTAACGGCAAACCTTTTGATGAAAGAGCTTCCTTTTTTGCCATCTTTGTATATCATGTTGTAGATCGTTCGGGTATCATTTTTCTTAAAAATAGCTGCATGGATGACATCTTTACCGACAAATACCTTACTGTCTACCCTCACCACACGCATTTTTCCATCTTTATTA
>Ga0181568_10005612_pt1 | contig 11019 bp, 11 predicted proteins | sample 101ome_20_FD_133758 | JGI IMG/M metagenome (GOLD analysis project Ga0181568, IMG submission 133758) | Coastal salt marsh microbial communities from the Groves Creek Marsh, Skidaway Island, Georgia - 101404AT metaG (megahit assembly) | ecosystem: Environmental > Aquatic > Marine > Intertidal...
AGAAATAGACGATCCTAAAAGTATTTTAAAAGGTATTAATATCAATGCAAGATTGAGAAAAGACTCCATCATTTGGGTGTCTATAACAGCTACTAGTGCAAAAGTTGAAGTAGCAAGAGTGCTTGCCGATACCGACAGCATTAAAATTTTACAAAAACACGATAGCAAAAAGTATTATCCAAGATCTTTTGATTTTATTGAAACAATTATTCCTGCACCCATTAGTTTTGAAGATTTAGAAAATATACTTTCTGGTAATCCATTTTTATGGAATCAAAATAAATGTTCAATTTCAAGCCCTAACAAGGGAGAAATAGAAATCAAAAGTATAGAGGGTGCAATTGAAAATATAAGTGTTTTTGACAACAAAAACTTTAAACTCAAATCAGTACTTATTCAAAATAAAATAACAGGTCAGGTTGTTGAAATTAATTATCACGATTACAAACCTGTAGATCATCAATATTTATTTTCTTATCAAAGAGAAATTAAACTTATTAACCAAGGAGATACAAGCAATTACCAAATCAATTTTAATAAATTAAAATTGAATCAGCCTCTTAAGTTTTCTTTCAAAGTCAATAATAAATATGAAACGCTATAAATCCATTGGCATATTAATATTAACATTGACTTGTTTTTTGTGGGTTTTTAATCAGCAAAAGATTGCAGATTTAAAAAAAACTCAGCAACAAATGGAGAGTGAAAAAAAGAAAATGATTGAAAAAATCTCCATCACTGAAAATTTAATTAAAGAACAAGAAGAAAGGTCTACTCACTATAGACATCAAGGAAAATTAATCGATGCCAATATAAGAGAACGACAGAATCTAATTAATATATTAGAAGCAGAGACTAATCAGCTAATTAATGTTATAGGTAGAAAACAAAAAATTATAGATGCTTTAGAAAAAGATTTAGAAGCCATAAAAAAAGAATATCGTCATTTACTTATTGATGCTTACAGACACAATAATGGGTACAATAGATTATTATTTATTTTTCAATCAACAAGTTTTAATGATTTAGTAGAAAGACTACGATACATTGAGCATTACAGAGATTACCGTCAAAAACAAGCAGAATTAATCATCGAAACTAGATTTCATATCAACAAAAAAATTAATGAGCTCAATAACAACAAGGACAAAAAAATGGCTAGGTTAAATGATTTAGATATTCAAAGAAAAGCACTAAGTAAAGATAAGAATAAAATAAACCAACACTACCGTTTAGCCCAAAACCAGAAAAAAGAACTAAAAAAAGAAATAGATCAATATAAATCTAAAAAAAAGGAACTAGATCAAAAGATTCAATCCGTTATTCAGGAAATAATCAGAGTAACCAAAATGGGTAATACCAAGCTAGCAAAAGAGTTTTCAAAAAATAAAGGAAGCTTAAGATGGCCTATTCCTATGAGTGAAGCAGTTGTAACGGGACAATTTGGTAAAAAACCTCATCCAGTATATCCTAGCATAATGATAGAAAACAGTGGAATAGATATAACCTGCAAAAAAAACATAGAAGTTGCATCAATATTTGAAGGAAAGGTTGTTCAAGTAATGATAAGCCCTGCATTTCAGAAGGCAATAATCATTAGACACGGTAATTACTTTACAGTCTATTCTAATTTAAAAGAAGTATACGTAGATAAAGACGATAAACTAAAAACAGGCGATAAAATTGGTAAAGTATTTACTGATAATGAAGGAATAACAGAACTACATTTTGAAGTGTGGAAAGAAGAAGAAACAGTTGACCCACAAAAATGGTTAATCAAATAAATATATTACAATGAGTGTAAAAGTATTAGATATTATCAAGGAAAAAACGATTAAAAAGCAAAAGGCTTTTGCCTTACTTTTAGATCCAGATAAGTGCACAATAGAATCACTTTCAATATTAATTCCAAAAGCTGTAGCTTGTAATGTAGATTATATATTCTTTGGAGGAAGCCTACTTGTTGAAGATAAGGTAGATGAAAATATAGAATACGTTAAAAACAATTGTGATATTCCTGTAGTTTTATTTCCTGGAAATCCTAATCAGGTTACTCAAAAAGCTGATGCCTTGTTCTTTCTATCCTTAATTTCTGGTAGAAATCCTGAAATGCTTATTGGCCATCACGTAGTAGCGGCTCCATTTTTAAAACAAATGGATATAGAGGTTATTCCAACAGGTTACATCCTGATTGATGGAGGTCAAGTAACCTCTGTTTCATATATGTCTAATACAACACCAATACCTAACACAAAACCTGATATCGCAGCTTGTACGGCAATGGCAGGAGAAATGCTTGGATTAAGTTTAATGTATATGGATGCTGGTTCAGGCGCACTTCATCCAATTCCTCCCCAAATAATAGGAGCAGTAAAAAAATATACAAACTGCCCGGTTATAGTTGGTGGAGGTATTAGAACTAAAGAACAAGCATTTGAGGCTTGTCAAGGTGGAGCAGATGTAATAGTAGTGGGTAATGCTATTGAAAAAGACGAATCATTAATGGAACTTATGGCAAAAACTGTTCATAGCTTTAATAAATAATAATAACATGAGAATACATAAAGAAGGTTATAAAACACTTGGTATATTATTCGTACTTATAACAATTGTAGCAGGAATCGGAGCAGTTACAGGAGAGTTTAATTTTTGGGTAAAAAGTTATTTATACACGCTTGGGTTTTTATTTATTTTTTTCCTACAATTTTTTAGATACCCCAAAAGGGATTTTACACAAGGAGAAAATCTAATTGTAGCTCCAGCAGATGGCAAGGTTGTAGTTATTGAAGAAACAGAAGAGACAGAATTTTTTAAAGACAAGAGAGTTCAAGTATCTATTTTCATGTCTCCTTTAAATGTACATGTAAATCGAGCGCCTATTGCCGGAGAGGTTGCTTATGAAAAATACCATCCTGGTAAATATCTTGTTGCTTGGCACCCAAAATCCTCTACCGAAAATGAGAGAAATACAGTAGTTTTCAAAAATGAAAATGTTACCGTTTTAACCCGTCAGATTGCAGGAAAATTAGCTCGAAAAATTGTGAGCTACGCAAAAAACGGTAAAAACTTTAAACAAAATGAAGATTTTGGTTTTATAAAACTGGGCTCAAGAGTAGATCTATTCTTACCAATAGGAACAAAAATTGAAGTACCACTTAATACAACGGTAAAAGGAGGACAAACAATAATTGCCAAAATTTAAAGGTCGCAAAACAGATATTTTAATATTTATTAATATTTTAACTTTGCATTCTTGATTTTAAGCATGTAACTTAACAATACTAAATATAGCAAATTATGAAAAAGACATTATTAGTACTTGGAATGGCCGCCTTCTTGTTTGGAGGTGTAGCTTACGCTACCTCTGGAGATGGAGATGGAGACAAAAACAAAAAAGCAAAAACAGAAAAGAAATGCAAGAGTAAAAAATCTTGTGATAAAGCTAGCCAAAAAGCATGCGACAAAAAAGTGGAATCTAAAAAGTGTTGTGACAAGCAAGCAAAAAAATCTTGCGACAAAGCAGGTTCTTCTTCAAAATCTGAAGCTAAATAATACAATAATTAAAGTAGTAAAAAAACTCAAGCAAATGCTTGAGTTTTTTTTTGTACATACAGTTCCTTTGACTTATATTAATCAAGTGTTTGTAGCTTAAATTGAGTTTCATAGAGTTGTTTATACCAACCACTATCTTTTGCCAACAATTCTGAAGGACTTCCCCATTCTACAACACTTCCTTTATCTAATACAAGAATTTTATCAGCATGTTGAATGGTAGATAAACGGTGTGCAATTATAATGGATGTTCTACCTTTTACCAATGTTTCTGTGGCTTTTTGAATAAGTAATTCAGATTCTGTATCAATAGAAGAAGTGGCTTCATCCAAAATAAGCACTTTAGGATTATATACAAGTGCCCTCACTAAAGCTATAAGCTGTCTTTGGCCAAGAGAAAGTGTTAATCCTCTCTCACCCACCTCAAAGTTATAACCACCCGGTAAGCGTTCAATCATACCATGTACACCAACTAATTTGGCTGATTTAATAACCTCATCAAGAGAAATTGACTCGTCTTTAAGTGATATATTTTCATAAATAGTTCCAGAGAACAAAAATACATCTTGTAAAACGATACCAATGTGCTTTCTAAGACTATCAAGTTCATATTGTTCAATAGGAAAGCCATCGATAGTTATATTACCTGATTTAACTTCGTAAAATCTAGAAAGAATATTTATGATAGATGATTTTCCTGCTCCAGTAGCACCAACAAAAGCGATAGTTTCACCAGCGTTTACTTCAAAGCTAATATCATTTAATACTTGCTTTTTACCATCATATGTAAAATTAACATGATCAAAAACAATGTCACCTTTTATATCTCTAGCTACTCTATTTCCATCGTTGCTTATTACGGCTTGACTATCTAATACATCAAAAACTCTCTCAGAAGCAATTATTCCAGTTTGCAGTGTACCAAATTTATCTGCAAGCTGACGAATTGGTCTAAATAATAAATGAATGTATAGAATAAATGATATGATATGACCTAAACTAACCGAACTCTGCTCTACAATTTGTTTACCACCATACCATAGGATAACTCCAACAGATATAGCAATGAGTAGTTCTACAACAGGAAAGAAAATAGAATAATACCAAATTGTTTCTATATGAGCAGCCTTATGTTTACGATTAATTACATCAAAATCTGCAATAATTTGTTTGTCTTTAACAAACACCTGAACAATATGAATACCTGTTATATATTCTTGTAAAAATGCATTCATTTTGGCAATATTATCTCTTACTTTTTTGGTAGCAGATCTTATATTCTTTTGAAAGATATAGGTAGAAATAAACATCAATGGCAAAGAGCTGAGTGTTAAAAGACTCAATATAACATCCTCACCAAACATAAAATACAAGACCAATACAATAGTTAATATATCAGATAATATAGTAACTATTCCTTGTGTAAATATGGAGTTAATTGCCTCAATATCATTAATTGTTCTGGTATTTAGTCTACCAATAGGTGTCAAATCATAAAATCTTAATTTTAATTGTGTGATATGATTAAATACACGGATTCTGAGATCTCTAATAATAGATTGACCGAGCCAATTGGAAACATACATAAAAAAATATCTAGATAGAGATTCTCCAAGTAATACCAATAGAAGAATTAATGAAATTCTGCTTAGACCATCTATATCCATAGACATTATATGAATATCCACAGCCTTTTGAATAAGCATCGGTCTAATTGGTCCTAGGATAGATAAAGCACATGCCAAAATTGCACTTACAATAAAAGCTTTCTTATAAGGTTTAGCTAGCGCTAAAATTCTTGCAATTACTTTTAGATCAAATATTTTATTACTATCCAAAATTTAATGTTGAAACACGAAGTTAAGTAATTTATTAATGAGACTAGATTTGTGTTCTACTAGATTAAATATTATACCTCTATTAATAAGCAACTTCTGCTAAATATAATCCATTTCCAGGAGGAGAAAAGTCTGCTTTTGACATGTCTTTGTTTATAATAATATTTTTGAAGTCTTCTGGGCTAATTTTCCCTCTTCCAACCAAAATAGACGTTCCAACTATGGCTCTTACCATTCCTCTTAAGAATCTATTTGACTGAACTTCAAATTCGTAGTAACCTGATTTAGAACTTTTCCATTTAGCAAGAGAAATAGAACAAATAGTCGTTTTATTATCAGCATGTAATTTTGAGAAACAATCAAATTCTTTATAATCAAATAGATAATTTACAGCTTTATTCATTGCTTCAATATCTAATGCACCATATTTATAAAAAAAAGACTGACCGGCATTAAAAACATCTTTTACCGTATGCAATTTGTATATATAGCGGCGGTGAGTAGCAGAAAACCTCGCATGCTTTTGGTCATCTACAACATAAATTTTATTGCAAACTATATCAGAAGGAAGAATTTTATTGACTTTGTATTTTACATCTTCTATATCAATATCTTTTTCAAAATCAAAATGACAAATGTTTTGAAGGGCATGAACACCTGTATCTGTTCTTGAAGATCCTGTAGTCTTTATTGCTGATTTTAAATAAATAGATAATGCCTTTTCCAAAGTTTCTTGAACTGAAACTTGGTTATTTTGAATTTGATACCCAAAATAATTATTTCCATTATAGGCTATATCTACAAAATATCTTGGCATTTACAGACTTTCAAATACTACAGCAGCACCCTGCCCAACTCCAATACACATTGTTGCACAACCATATTTTGCATTAGTCCTTTTCATCTCATACAAAAGTGTTGTAGCAATTCTAGCTCCGGAACAACCTAATGGATGACCAAGCGCTATTGCACCACCATTAACATTGACCCTATTTTGATCTATATCCAAATCTCTAATACAAGCAATTGATTGTGCTGCGAATGCTTCATTAAGCTCCCATAAATCAATGTCTGAAACGCTAAGACCAGCTCTTGCTATTGCTTTTTTAGATGCTGGTACTGGACCTATACCCATAACAGCTGGATCAACACCTGCAATAGCCATTGATTTTACCTTTGCTAAAGGTTTAATACCTAATTTATCTACGGTTATTTTGTCTGCAAGAATCAAAGCTGCAGCACCATCATTAACCCCTGAAGCATTACCTGCTGTAACAGTTCCATCTTTTTTAAAAGCAGCTTTTAATGTACCTAATTTTTCCCTTGGAGTTTCTGGTCTTGGGTGTTCATCTGTATCAATCACTCTAGGTTCTCCTTTTCTTTGTGGAATAGATACAGCTACAATCTCTTCTTTAAATTTTCCTGTTTCGAAAGCTTTTTTATACTTCTGTTGGGTTGTATAGGCAAAGTCATCTTGCTCTTGCCTTGTAATACCATATTTTTGAGCTACATTTTCAGCAGTTTCTCCCATAGCATATGGATAATGCTTCTGAGATAGTTTATCATTAATAAATCTCCAACCAATAGTTGTATCATACATCTTAGGCACTCTATTAAAAGCAGTATCAGATTTAGCCATAACAAAGGGTGCTCTACTCATACTCTCCACACCACCTGCAATATAAATACCCGCTTCACCAATCATGATAGACCTAGATGCATCCATTATTGCTTGCAATCCAGAAGCGCAAAGCCTGTTTACAGTCACCCCTCCAACTGATTCAGGCAAACCAGCCATTAGACCAGCCATTCTAGCAACATTTCTATTATCCTCTCCCGCTTGGTTTGCTGCTCCAAAAACAACATCCTCAATATCATCTAAATTTAAATTTGGATTTCTTTCTATCAATGTTTTAATAACATGAGCAGCCAAATCATCAGGCCTAACACTACTTAAACCACCACCATATCTACCTATAGGGGTTCTGATTGCATCTATAACATATACATCTCTCATAAAACAAATATAAGTATTTATGCTTTTGTTTAGGAATGAAAAATAAAGCAAGTATTATTTACCTTTGCTACATGATACAGAGAAAACAAAGTCTATATTTACTGGGAGTTATTATATGTAAAGCTTTACTTCTAGTCATTCCCTTTGGCGCAAATACTAAAACAGGAAATGAACTACTAGCTCAAAACAATCATTTTACACTTATTCTTGTTGCTGCCACTATTATTATTTCTGTGTACACAACTCTGCAATTTAAAAATAGAAAAAAACAAATGCGCTTAACAAAAATGTTAATAGCCTTAGTTATTACATTCTTTTTAGCTGCTCATATGGCTGTACATGAGTCACTATTTGACTTCTCAATTGATGCCATAATTGGATCTCTGAGAATTGGAATAATTCTTTCTATGTTATCATTAGTGTTTTTATTCCTAGCGCACAAAGGAATACAAAGCGATGAAAAATTAGTTAAATCCGTAGATAGATTAAGGTAAATTATGGCTAAAAATAAATTGAAAAAATTCGCAGAAATTGCGGAGATGGATACGGTGCTTGAATTTCCTGAAAATATAAAAGGAAATTGGAACAAAACATTTTTCAAAAATGACAATCCAATAGTTTTAGAATTAGCCTGCGGAGCTGCTGCTTATACAATTGCATTAGCTAAAATGCATCCGGAAAAAAACTTTCTAGGAGTTGATATTAAGGGTAACAGAATTTGGAACGGTGCAAAGGAAGCTATTGAGCAAGGTTTAGATAATGTTGGATTCTTAAGAATACATATCGAAAATTTATTAGAATACTTTAATACTGGCGAAGTGGATGAAATTTGGATCACATTCCCTGATCCACAACCAAGGAAGTCAAAAGCCAAAAAAAGATTAAGTTCACCAAGATTCTTAAAATTATATAAAGAACTATTAAAAAGTAATGGGTATATAAACTTCAAAACAGATGACTTACCCTTATTTGATTTTTCAGTAGAATCAGCTCAAGAAGAAAATTTGATTATTCATCAAGAATTAAGAGATATTTATGCAACAGGAGTTACAGACCCTTATTTAGTAGATATTCAAACTAAATATGAAAAAATGCATATAGCAGATGGCCGAAAAATTTACTTTTTAAAAACTAGTTTTGAATAAATTAATATTCTTTTTCTAGTAATTCCATTAAATCAGCAATTCCTTCAAAGGATCTAATACCCGTCTTGATTTCATCACCAGACTGAATTTCTATGCCAAGAGGATCTATATTTTCCAAAATTCGTTCAACATTATCTAATGTTATATTAACGTCAATAACAATATCAAACTTCGAACACAAGTTTTTGATCATTGAAATATTAGAGGGATCTACTTCAATTACATTCCATTCAAAACCACACGCTCTAAAATCTAAAATAAAATAATCTACTTGCGGGCCGAAAGTAGATAATAACTCCTCTAATTCTGTTATATCACTTAAGTGTTCAACTTTTATTCTTTGTATTATAGGTATTTCAATTTGAGGATAAGCTCCTATCGGAAATCCATCAGGTAATTCTACATAATCAAAATCTACTTTGGAGAGAATATTATTAATTTCATCAACAGTAGAATTATTGCCAAATTCTGCCACCAATGAAGGGAAAGCTAACCAATCCTTAATTTGAAAAACTTGTTCTGTAGATACACTTCTTGAACTACTTTTATCAAAACAAAAACCTGCATATTGAACACCAGCGCCAGAAAAAAACCTAGCATCAGTCAAAGAATTAATTCCACTTACCTTTACATTTGTTATCAAATCCATATGGCGTATTTTTATCAAAAGTAATCAATACCATGAAAGATGAACTCAATTTTTACGAAAAAGTCCATGAGATAGCTAAATTAGTCCCTGTGGGAAGGGTTACAACCTACGGAGCCATAGCAAAATTCCTAGGAACAGCTAGTTCTGCTCGCATGGTAGGTTGGGCTATGAATGCTGCACATGCAGACTCATCCATTCCGGCTCATAGAGTTGTGAACAGACTTGGAATTTTAACTGGAAAACATCACTTTGCAGCTCCCACACTAATGGAAGACTTGCTCGTTTCAGAAGGAATTGAAATTATTGATAATCAAATTCAAGATTTTAATATTAAATTTTGGGATCCCAATCTGGAATTAAAATAAAAAAGGCTCATCACAAGATGAGCCTTTTTTTAAGAGATCTGTAATCTATTATTTTGCAATCTGTAGTTTAGCTGTATATTGAACTTCTGCTCCTTTAATTTGCATTGTATACAACCCATCGGCTAAATGAGTAATATCTGCATATACTAAACCTCCAGTAGTATTAGTCATGGTATGAACTACTTGCCCCATAACATTTGTTATTTCAATTTGGAAAGTTTCATTTAGAGGTAAATTGAATCTGAGAGAACCACTAGATGGATTAGGATATACATTTATTTGTTTAATCTCAAACGATTGATCTGAGAGTTCCTCTCTTATTCCAACTACAGTTCCATTATCAAATTCAACATCATCACCTGTAGATTGTATACCTCCGTTAGAGAACACATCTATAGTTAGTGAATCCTTTTCAAAATCAGGGGCGATATTAAATGTTACTGTTGCAAGTATACCACTTCCTTCTGCATCTATTTGATTAATTCTAGATCCTGCAATTAAAATCAAATCCTTGGCATCATCTACCTCATCAATAGTAATTAAATCATCTCCCTCACTTAACCATGAATCATTCCAGTTTACAGCTACAGAATTATACTCGATATCACCATTTTCGAATCCTAATTCCCAACCTATACCATATAGTTGTAAAGGAGTTATATCATCACCAGCGATAACGTCTATACTCACAGCGGCACCTGGCTCAACATCTCCATTGAGCACTAAAGATAATTCAGCACCCTCGGCAGATGTCCTAAACTGCTTGTAATGTGAGTTGGCAAAATTCTCAACAACAGCTAAAGTATCCTCATAATTAACTACACCATCACCATTACAATCTGCATGCATATTGTTGGTACTATCTGATTGGAAAGTAGACCATGGCGTTGAAGAATGTCCTATCCATCTAATACTAGATGAATCTCTAGCAGGTCCTTGAGAACCGAAATTTAATCCAATTGAAAGTATATCATAGTGATTGGCTTCTAGATCATTATTAGCATCTCCTGGCCATACACAAGAGAATAAACATCTATTAGCTAAAACATTACCTATCATAACATCATTACAATAAATATCTACACAACCAGAGTCATTAGAAACCTCTAAACAAACTGCATAATAACCAGTATCAGCATAAGTGTGTCCTGGATGCTCTTGCTCTGAGGTAACATCATCACCAAAATCCCACATATAAGATAATCCTTGACCTAATGAAAGATTATTGAACTTAGCATACGCATCCTCATCATCAGCAAAATAATTATAATTAGCATAACAAGAGTTAGAGACATCACCCACAGCAATTACTTGACAATGCGTCTCTTGACAACCAGCTGCATTAGTAGAGGTCATGCAAACCTCATAATAGCCATCTTCAGCATACATATGCGTTGGATTTTGATCTGTATTAGCTGATGTATTGTCACCAAAGTTCCAATACCACTCTACA
>Ga0181568_10005614_pt1 | contig 11018 bp, 10 predicted proteins | sample 101ome_20_FD_133758 | JGI IMG/M metagenome (GOLD analysis project Ga0181568, IMG submission 133758) | Coastal salt marsh microbial communities from the Groves Creek Marsh, Skidaway Island, Georgia - 101404AT metaG (megahit assembly) | ecosystem: Environmental > Aquatic > Marine > Intertidal...
GACCGGCATCGACTACGAGGCGGATCTTGTCCGGGATCGCCTGGACGATGCGGGTGTCGAGGCCGTTATCATGCGAAAAAAGGACCGCTCCTTCCCGGTGACACAGGGCAGCATGTCACCCATCCACGTCATGGTACCGAATGCCCGTGAGGCGGAGGCGCGCGCCATACTGGCTTCCCTTCCGCCATCTGACGAAGAACTGACGGCCGCTGCCTTGGCAGCCGATCCTGAGCATGCTCCCGCTCCGGGAGAAGCAGCCGCGGGAGATGGCCAAGGAGACCCGAAAGCAGACGGATCATCCGATTCACACCGAGAGAACCGGGATCAGGACGCATGAAGCAGGGATACGCACGCATTGGAACGGCCCTTGTCGGTCTTCCCCTGGTCCTGGGGGTTCTCTGGGCTGGCAGCTGGGTCTTTTTCGCTTTGATGCTGACCGTGGCCCTGCTCGGTCAACGGGAAATGCTCAACCTGGTACGTCGCCCGGGTATCGACCTGCCCGGGTGGCCCGCATTGGTCGTGGGGGGAAGCGTTTTTCTGCACCTGATCCATCCATCGGGGTGGATTGCCCCCATTGTCGGTGTTTGCTGGCTGCTGGCATGGTCGCTTCGGGCCTCTGTCGAGGATGCCGTTGAGCGGATAGTGGGGCAGCTGGCCTCCGTCATCTATCCTGTTCTGATGCTCAGTTTTCTTGTCGACATCCGCTGGACGGCAGAGGAACAGCTTTCCAGTCCCGGGGGATTCACCCTTACTCTGATGCTTTTCCTGCTGATCTGGGCGACCGATACGGGAGCCTACTACACGGGAAAGGCGATGGGGAAAACCCCGTTTGCGCCCACCATCTCCCCAAACAAGACCTGGGAGGGAACAGTAGGTGGGTGTACTCTGGCAATCCTCGTAGCCATTGCCTTCAAGATGTGGTGGCTTCCAATGTTGGGCTGGACAGACGTTGTGGTCCTTGCCCTTGTGGGCGGATGCTGGGGTCAGCTTGGCGATCTGCTGGAAAGCTCCCTCAAGCGCAGCGCGGGTGTCAAGGATTCGGGCAGTTTCCTGCCTGGTCACGGGGGGGCATTGGATCGCTTTGACTCCCTCATATTCTCGACTCCGCTCTACTGGATCTACCTGCTGCACATCTCTCCGCTTCTGGCGGTCTGAGGCCAGCATCGGAGCCATATGTCGAGGAACGCGGCTGTGGCTTGATCGGTATAGGCAGCACACAGGAATGACAGACACTACGATGGGACTTTTTCTACCCGGAAGGCGCGTACGGAACAAGCGGTTCGATTATGAACCGAGGTACTACGACCCGAGGAAGGACGAAAAGTTGAAAAAGCGGATGCGGATTCAAGCGCTCAACCGGCGTCGCCGCAGCCCGCTGGGGATCATCTATTTTGTTGTGTTGTGCGCCCTGGCCCTGTTCGTCTACGCGCAGATGGGCTGAGCGGCGCATGAAAGCTCCGTTGGAAGAGACACAGAACCGAGTGCAGATGGACACGGAAGAGCATCGGGATTGTATTCGGTTGATGCCCGTATCGCTGGCCAACAAGATTGCCGCCGGCGAGGTGGTGCAGCGCCCGGCCTCGGCCGTAAAGGAGTTGGTGGAAAATGCGCTGGACGCGGGGGCGACCCGGGTCGATGTCGTGTTGCAGGATGCGGGTAGCAGCCTCATCCAGATAACGGACAACGGGTCAGGCATGTCCCCGAATGATGCACAGATGGCGGTTCAGCGCCATGCTACCAGCAAGATCCGTTCTGTAGAAGACCTCGATTCCATCTCCACGCTCGGCTTCAGGGGAGAGGCCTTGGCGTCCATTGCCTCCGTGTCGCATTTCGAATTGCGAACGGGTATGGATACGGGCAATCCGGCCTCTCTGCTCACGTTCGAAGACGGGGCATTGAAAGAGGTTCGACCGGCGCCCCCCATGAAGGGAACAGTCATCTCCGTTCGCAACCTGTATTACAATGTGCCGGCCCGCCGCAATTTCCTGAAGCGGCCCCAAACCGAACTCAAGCACATCCTGGATGCCATCCAGGTGCTGGCGATGTCGCATCCTGGCGTGGCCTTTACGCTGCAACATGATGGGAATGTGTTGCTTTCCCTGGATGCCGAGACGGGCGAAGACATGGCGACCAATCAGGCTGCCCGCCTGTCCGCGCTCCTGCCCATCGGCGATGCAGAAGGACTCATTGAGGTGGATGAATCTACCAGTTATCTATCCGTCAAAGGGTTTCTTGGTCATCCTGATGATGCCCGTCGGACCCGTGGCCTCCAGTTCCTTTTTGTCAATGGGCGGTGGGTACGACACCGGTACCTTGAGCACGCCGTCCATGCCGCTTACGAATACCTTTTGCCGGAGGGATCGTATCCGTTCTTTGCCCTTTTCATGGATATAGATCCACGTCACGTCGACGTCAATGTGCACCCGACAAAAGCGGAGGTGAAGTTCGACGATGAGCGCGGCGTATACGGTATGCTCAGAGCAGTGGTGGGAAGGGCACTGGGTATGGCCCTCGGCAACCCGGATTTCTCCCAGGCGAAACCCATGACAGGCATGCGGCTGGATCTTGGAGCCCTTTCCGTGTCGGAGGAGCATCCAGGGCGAGGTGGCTCCAACGTGCCGTCCACGGGTGATCAGGGCCCCTTGGGTGCTCTTTTCGCCGGGCAACATCCCTCATCGGCTGCCCGAGCCGGTGCGCCTCGGGTGGCCGATATCAGTCGATCGCTCTATCAGGGCATGCCAACATCCACCTCCCCGCGCACGGAGACCCTGCAAGCGGGGTCAGCCGCCGCGTACGCCGCTGCATCAGCAAGCGGGTTGGGAGAAGATGTACTTCTGTGGCAATTGCACGACACCTACATCCTGACACAGATACTGAGTGGTTTGGTCATCATCGATCAGCAAATGGCTCATGAGCGCATCCTCTACGAGCAGGCCCTCGACTGTTTGAATGACGGTTTCGGCCTGTCCCAGCAGCTCCTTTTCCCACGCACCATCGACTTTTCAGCATCCGAGTTTGCACTGCTCGAGGCGCTCATGCCCGATTTGGCCAAGCTCGGCTTCGATATTGAATCGTTCGGTGGAAGCAGTGTCATCGTAAGAGGCGTCCCTGCCGATATTTCCACCGGAGACGAGCGAAGCGTGCTGGATGAAATCGTGGACCAGTACCGCATGTTCGAGCGCGTGGAAGGACTGCAGGGACGAGAGAATCTGGCCCGTAGCATGGCCAGCAGGGGAGCCGTTCGTGCCGGTATCTCGCTCACTCCACGAGAGATGCGCTCGCTTATCGACCAGCTTTTCCAATGCGAATCGCCCTATGTCAGTCCAGATGGGCGCCCGACCATGATCCGCATGTCAGGCAATGAGCTGCGTGAGCGTTTTGACCGCACATGAGTTCCCTTTCCGTCGTGACAGGGTTTCAGGAGGGCTGCCGACGGGCGGAGATTGATCCGTCGAAGGGACCTGTCGTGGTGGGTGTCAGTGGCGGATGCGACTCCATGGTCCTTGCCAGCCTCATGGTTGAGGCCGGCTTTGATGTGCGGGTGGCTCACGTCAATCATGGGTTGCGTGCGGCTTCGATGGCTGAGGAAGACCTTGTTCGCAAGTGGAGTCAGGCCCAGGATGTACCCTTTCATACACTGGGCCCTCCCGACGTGCAGCCTCCGCAGACCGGCAAGCAGGCGTGGGCACGCGAACTCCGGTATGCATTTTTTCAAAGGGTAGCCCGCGCGTGTGCGGCGCAGGCGATTGCCGTGGCTCACCATGCTGACGATCTGCTCGAGACCATCCTCCTGAATCTGGGGCGCGGAACAGGTCCCGCCGGACTCATCGGCATGGCCACTTCCCGGGCCGTCTCCAACCAGTCCGGTATCCGTTTGGTGCGCCCGCTCCTGTGCGTACCCGGTAAGAGGCTCTACTCCTATGCCCGTTCCGTCGGTCTGACGTGGATGCATGATGCGTCGAATGACAGCCAGGAATACACGCGAAACAGCATCCGAGCCGAATTGGGCGCGATGGCCGAGAAGGATCTGATGGAGTTCAGGCAAGCGGGTGTGCTGCTGTCCCAGCGGGTCCATGCCCTCCGGCAGCACATGGTTTACGCCTTGCAAGACGCACCGTACCTGGACTCCGATGATCTGGATGCCGTACCGGTATGGATGAGGACTTGGTGCGTGTTGGAATGGATGCAGCTGCATGCTCCCGATCTTCCCAGAAGGCAGTCCATGGCACGAGCCGTACTGGATCTGATTCCCCGCCAGGCCGGTCGCAAGGTTTCCTTCGGGAACTGCACGATCTGGCGGGATCGGAGGGGATTGCGCATCACGACCGATGCCATGAGCGCCGAGAGTCAACCCCGTACGGTATCTGTTCCACCTCTCGGGTCAGCGCTTTCGGTGCCCACGGATTCAGGTTGCCTGCATATTGAGCACACGCAGTGCTCGATGCAGGACCGTGCGGCCCGAACACGCCATGCCATGGACGTTGTGCTCGATGCCGCCGTCCTCGATGGGGATGTGTGCCTACGGCCCTGGTTGCCGGGCGACCGGTTCCAGCCCCCGGGTATGATAGGGCACAAGAAGGTGAAGACGTTTCTTACCGATTGCCGGGTGCCGCCCTCGCGACGTGCTGCCGTTCTGGTGCTTGCCGATCAGAAAGGCATCCTGTGGGTCATTGGCCATGAAATCGATGCCCGGGCGCGACTGGTGGACTCAACACGTACCGGATTACGCCTGCGTTGGACTCCGGATCGCGGGCTGGGTCAGGCACGGAGCGAAATCTCGGCAGGTCCCCGATAGGTAAGGCAGGTGGGCTGCTCGTTGCCTATTTTTCGACGACCCAGGCGTACCCCCACCTACAATCATCCCCGACCGCATGGAAGGCCCCATTGAAGCAACATTCCTCGTTCATGACGAGCAAACCATCAGTATACGCGGGGAGCGATTCCGGAAATACCTGACCTCAAGCTCCATCGAGAAGCGCGTAGCGGAAATCGGTCGGCAGATAGCGGAGGAGTACCGGGATAAGAAGCCCATTTTCATCGGCGTCCTCAATGGCGCATTCATTTTCCAGGCGGACCTCATGCGGGCGGCGAAAATAGACTGCGAAGTGGATTTCCTGAAGCTCTCCTCCTACGGGGCCCAGAAGATCTCTTCCGGTTCGGTAACCGAGCTCAAGGCCGTGGATGCCAACCTGGAAGGCCGGCACGTCATCGTCGTGGAGGACATCGTCGATACCGGCCTGTCGATGGAATACCTCATCGAACGGCTGAACAAGGAACGTCCGGCATCCATCAGGACGGCAGCCTTGCTACACAAGTATGAAGCCACGCGCGTGGACGTTCCCCTCGACTACGTCGGCTTTCGCATCCGTAATCTGTTTGTCGTGGGATACGGCCTGGATTACGGGCAAGTTGGGCGAAATCTGGCGGACATCTACATCCTCGAGGAGCAGCACGGAGAGGACAATGCCCCGGAGCCCGGAGACAAAGCCTGACGCGTCAAAGGGGCTCGTGTGGCAGGCGTGAGACCATGGCGCCGGCCTCTTTCGGATAACATACGTACGGGCGGACCTGCTGCTTGGCCAGCGGCTCGATGACCTGTACATCCTCGGAGACCGACAGTTCGTCAATCCGCCCGGCCCTGTTCAGGACGGCAATGGTATCCTCATTGGGGTCGTAGGCTTCATGCGTTGACTGGGATTGCAGGAGATAGAAGGGCAAATCCCTCTGGATATCCATCTGCGTACTGAGGCCCGAGCCGATCAGGAAATCGGATACGGACGCTGACAATTCCTCCATCGGAAGCCTGCCATTCTCGATCTGGTATTCCACCCGGAAAAAATTCCGCTCCAGGAAACGACGCGAGAGATCAGCCAGAATGGGGTCCTGACTGCGCATCCAGCGCTTGAGCGAAAACAGGATGTCGGCATCGTCCAGATCCACAAAGGCATCCTGTACCTCGGGATCTGACACGTCGGCGCCCGTCAGTTCCTGTCGCAGGAAGAAGAGAAAGGGTTCGCTTGCACCGGCAACGATGTCCTCTTCACCCTCGCGTAGCCACATGCGAACGCGACGGATCACGGAGCGAAGCACATGATCGCCGGCAATCACGGTCTTGTGCAGGTATACCTGCCAGTACATCAATCGCCGGGCAATGATGTAGTTCTCGATGGCGTAGGCGCCTTTGGCTTCCACGACAATCCGATCCAGTCCACTTCCATTGTCGGGGTGCACACGCAGGGTCTTTATGATGCGCCCCACACCAATTGCCCCTTCCGCTACGCCGGTGTAGTAAGCATCCCGACGAAGATAATCGAGGCGATCCATGTCCAGCTGGCTCGAAATGAGTTGATGCAGCCAGCGTCGTTCGTAGGTGTCTTCGAAGATGCTGATGGCAAGGGACAGACGACCGCCCATTTGCGCGTTCAGTCGGTAGAGCAGCGCGCGGGACATGCTCTCGTGATGAAAGTCGGAAAAGAGCTCGTGCTCCAGTGTGTGGGAGTAGGGTCCGTGCCCGACGTCATGCAGCAGCGCAACGGCCAGCGCTGCTTCTTGCTCATCGGGCGTGATGTCCGTACCCTTTTCCGAGAGGGAGGTCAGTACCCCGTGCATGAGGGCCATGGCTCCAAGGGCATGACCGAACCGGGAATGCTCTGCGCCGGGGAACACCATGTGTCCGATACCCAGCTGACGTATCCGGCGCAGCCGCTGCACCTCAGGGCTGTCCACCAGGTCCAGGATCAATCCGCGAGGCACGGATATGAAACCGTGGACCGGGTCAGAAAAGAGTTTGAATCGACCGTTCACGACGGAATGTGATGGCGTTGGTTCAGCAGAATGGATCGCAGCGGGCGGCACGTCGTTCGAAGGCCATACGAACCTTCCCAACATACCACGCAAATGGCATATCATTGAACCGATGTGTCCATTGCGCTCCTTTTGCACAAGACCCCCGTCACACCGACCGTGCAACCTGTCCGAGTCAGGCTTGATGTCCCCGATGGCTTCCGCCCCAAGGCGGAGTATGGGATACGCATGCTGCTCTTGCCTTTCCGGACGGTCATCGAGTGGGTTGACGACCCGGCGGCATCGGTGGATGTGTACTACGGAAGGGGAGAAGAGGCGGCGCATCGCGCGACCCTTGGCGTGGTACTGCGGGACGAGACCGTTTCCTGGTTTACGCGGCAGCACGCACCGTTTCCACCCCACCGGGACGTTCATATCGGCACGCAGCAGGTGCCCGTCTGCTTCAATGCCGGTGGGCGATGGGATTTTGACCCCGTGGCAAGTACCCTTTTTCTGCTCTCCGGATGGCAGGAGGTGGTTGTCCGGACGAGGGACCAGCACGGACGCTTTCCCTATTCGGCCTCTTTTCAGGCCCATGTCAATGCGCCGCGGATTCCCATCGTGGACTGGATACGGCAGCTGTTCTCCGAGGCCCTGCGGGCAGCGGGTAAACCCCTTGAGAAGCGCACCTTTGGAGACAATTCATGGGCCTTTTGTGCTACCCATGATGTCGATTATGATCGCAAGTGGCGTCTGGGCATCAGGAAGCGCGAGCTGATTGATCGGGCCCTCCTGAACCAGGCAGGTGAATCCATTCCCAGGCGAGTCGAGCGCGCGCGGCGGGCCATCGGGTCGTTTTTTAGCGCAAACGATCCGTTTCGTACGGCCCTGATGCGTATCGAGGAGGAATTGGAGGCCCGCCGCGCGCGCGGGACCTTCTTCTACAAGGCGGCCGCCCACGGCTTCCGGGATGTGGACTATCCGCTTGAGGATGCCTTCCTGCAGTCCCGTCTGCGTCGACAGCTGCACGTTGGTCACGAGGCAGGACTGCACCCCTCGTATCATTCGTTTGCCCATCCCGTGCGTCTGGCCCAGGAGAAGCGACGGTTGGAGACCGCCGCTCATACGCCTGTCAGCAGTTACCGGGCGCATTACCTGCGTCATGATCACCCCGCATCCATTCATCACCTGGAGTCAGCCGGCTTTACCCTTGATTCGACGCTGGGCTGGGCACAGCGTGCAGGGTACCGGTTCGGCACTTGCCTGCCGTTTCCTCTCTTTGACCCAGTGACCGACCAGGAGTCGGCCGTATGGGAGGTACCTTTGCTGGTCATGGAATCGGCCCTGTTCAATCGGCTGCATCTGTCCACCGAGGAAGCGCTCGAGGAAACCCGTACCATGATGGATACCTGCCGCGCACTCGGAGGCGTGTTCACCGGTCTATGGCACACAACCCTCTGGGATGAGTCGGATTATCCCGGCTGGGGTGCCCATTTCGAGGGAGCATTGGATCATGCCCACGAGCATGGCGCCCGCATGGATACGCTTTCAGCTGTGCTCGAAAGCTGGTCATAGCGCATGGCAGATACGATACTCACAACGTCCGTGGCGGAGGCCGTCGCCATCCTGGCATCGGGCGGTCTGGTGGCCCTGCCCACCGAGACCGTATATGGCCTCGGTGCCCGTGCCGATGACAGCAGGGCTCTGGCCCGTATCTTCGAAGCCAAAGGCCGGCCAGCCGACAACCCGCTCATTGCCCACGTGGCCAGTATCGAGCAGGTAGGCGACGTGGTTCTTTCCATCGCGCCCTATGCCCGGGACCTCATGGAAAGGTTTTGGCCGGGCCCGCTGACCCTGGTCCTGCCCGTCCGGGAGGACATGCCTTCCCAGCTGACAGCCGGGCTGCAGACGGTGGGCGTGCGTATGCCGGATCATGCCCTGACACGTGCTGTCATAAAGGCGCTTGGTGTCCCTGTGGCAGCCCCTTCTGCCAACCGTTCAGGGCGCCCCAGCCCAACAACGTGGGAGGCCGTTCGAGAGGATCTTGAGGGGCGAATCGATGCCATCCTGCAGGCTGGGCCGACAACGGTTGGATTGGAGTCCACCGTCGTGGACTGTACCGGTGACGTTCCGGTAATCCTGCGGCCGGGTGCCATTACCTTGGCTGATCTGCAGTCGGTGCATCCAAAAGCCCGACAGCGCAAGCCGGATGAGGCGGCCCATCGGTCTCCGGGTCTGCGCCATCGACACTATCGTCCGGATGCTGAGGTGCGATGGGTTGGGCCGTTCGATACCGATGCCTCTGGGACTGGTGAAGCAGCGCCGGACCCAACGGAGGCAAAGCACGCGGCATCGGCCTCCTACATCGGTCTGCATGACCCGCCCGATCCGCTCCGTTACGTCCGTATCGAGATTGCGCCGTCGCTCGCGGCCTACGCGCGTTCGCTTTTCCATTTCTTCAGGCTCAGCGAGGCGGACGGCGTTCGGTCCATCCATTGCGAGCGCGTACCATGCGAAGGGTTGGGACAGGCACTGACCGACCGTATTGATCGCGCCTCGGGAAGTGAATGAGGTGCCACAACCTCTGAGGCCTCGGCCAGGGAGCCTTCTAGAGGGTTACGCGCAGCCCGAGATGCGCCGGGCCGATCAGCGGATCCAAACGAGGTCCTGGGGAAACCGGTCGATGAGAGAGTACCCCGGTTCCGGCCGCCCCGCGCTGGTGCCGTCTGGATAGCCAGACGGCCACACTTGAGCCGATAAGGGCACCAGCCACGATATCGCTCGGCCAGTGATAGCGCAGCGTGACCCGGGAGATCGATGAGAAAGCGGCAAGACCCATGCCCACCCATGCCATGGGGTGGTCAATGTACATGACCCAGGGCGTCATCAGCGCAAAGGCTGTCGTGGCGTGTCCGCTCGGAAACGACGTCTTCCCCGACAATGGTTTCCACTCGTGCGCATCGTCGCTCTGCCAGGGGCGGGATCGACCTGCTGCCGCCTTGAGCGCGTTGGTAAGCAGGTTTGCCAGGATGAGCGCCTCAAGGCCAGTAAAGGCCGCATCCTGTATCCTGCGATCATCCTGGAAGAGCGAGCCAACGAAAATCATGATACTGGCCGGTCGCATGGCATTCGCATCCCCAAACTCTTCAACGACCCGCCACACCTCCCTGTGATGCCAACGCTGCATGGAGGGTCCCCATCCTGTATCCTGGGTGGCCACGAGGCCCATCCCCACCACGCCGGCACCTATCCACGCCGAGGGCCTGCTTAGAAGCGCCCCGGGGAATGCTCGAGCATCCTGGACCATCCAAGTGCCGAAGCGCAACGGGCTGTCTGCTGACTGTGCGGCGCTTGGCAAGGTGACCCACGCAGTGGCCATACCCCAGACCATCAGGGCCAGAGTCATGGTTCGAACCCCCACCGCCAAGGGCCGAGAACATACTGCCCGGGCTCCTTCGACTCGCAGAGGGGAAACTTCCTGATTCCAGTTCCTTCGTGGCATGTTTTCGTTGGGTATCTTGACGTCAAAACTAGCAATCCCACATGTCCACCCCAAACGTCGCCATCCGCCCGGCCACAGCCTCCGACCTGGAGGTCCTGGCCCATCTCTTTGATGCCTATCGGGTTTTTTACGAGAAGGAATCGGATCCCGAAGGCGCACGTCGATTCATCGCGGAACGACTCGCAAAGCAAGACTCCGTCATTTTCCTGGCCGCAGATGCCTCAGGACCCGCGTTCGGGTTCACCCAACTCTATCCGCTCTTTTCGTCCGTTCGCATGCGATCCATCTGGCTTCTCAACGACCTCTTCGTGGTCCCAGAGGCCCGTCGAAAGGGAGTTGGTCGGGCCCTTCTGATCCGCGCTCAAGAGCATGCTGCCCAAACCGGTGCTGCCGGTTTGGAGCTGGCCACCGCCAAAGACAACGAAACAGCCAAATCGGTGTACCACCGTCTGGGCTGGGAGCTCGACACCCAGTTCGATCACTACAGTTATACGGTATGATTCGCTTCCTCCGGGCCCTGTTGCTGCCTCTCGTACTGGCCGTCTTCCTTTCCGCATGCGCATCCACCGGGCCGCTTTCGGTCCCCGGAGAGGCCCGGAGTGTTGAGCAGGTACGTGCCATCCTGCCTCATATCGACCGGGAGTTCCGTGCCGTCTGGGTGGCTACCGTGGCCAATATCGACTGGCCGTCCGAGCCGGGATTACCCACCCACCAGCAGCAGTCCGAGCTGATC
>Ga0181568_10005618_pt1 | contig 11013 bp, 1 predicted proteins | sample 101ome_20_FD_133758 | JGI IMG/M metagenome (GOLD analysis project Ga0181568, IMG submission 133758) | Coastal salt marsh microbial communities from the Groves Creek Marsh, Skidaway Island, Georgia - 101404AT metaG (megahit assembly) | ecosystem: Environmental > Aquatic > Marine > Intertidal zone...
CTGGGTGCTTGCTCGATAACGCCCTCCCTCCTCGCCTGGCGCATGTCAAGCGCGTGTTCGAGAACAGGCGCCACAACCACCTGCTCGACACAGGAATGCAGCTCACACTGACGCTAAGCAAGATGGAGCCGCTCATCCGACAAGCGGAGATTGAAGGGGGCCGTGTGGTACGTGGGCCCGGGGACCAGATGCAGATCAAGGACCTGCGATTTACGCCGCCTCCTGAAGGATACCGTCGTGGACCTCACTCAGGCAACACCGCCAGGCGGGTTGTGAACGTCAAGATCAACGACGGCGGCTCCGGCAGCCAGGCGTGCCCAGTAGCTGACTCGCCCGAAAAGTGGTGGAGCAAGCGCGCGTGCTCTTGCGGCGAAAACATTGACCCAGTGAAGGTCAGCGTAACTCGGCACAACGATTGCCTGCGGCGCGGCCTCGAGGGAGAGGGAGATCTTTGCAACCGCCCCGGACACATCGTGCGCGGACTGGGACACCTCGTGTGCGCCTGCAAGACCGCTCACCCGGAGCGCGCGGAGAAGATAGACGAGCTGATAGAAGCACGCCGTGGACGCCAAGGCGCCGGTGGACGTGGCGGTGACAGTGGCCGCGGCAAGGAGAGGCGTGGCCTCGGCAACGAGAGGGACGAGCGAGGGACGCGCGCCGGGATCGCCAACGAGGCGAGCGGCCTGACGACCTTTGCGCGGAAGGCTGCCCTCAAGTACAAGCCCGCCGACTTCAGCGAGCAGCAGTGGCTCAAAATCGCGGCCAAGGCCTGGGCGAAAAGGCAGTGCTTTCGGTGTGGCAAGTCCTCCAAGGGACCAGGCGGACACCGAGCACCAAACTGCGATGCCACGGAGGCGCAGCGACGCGCCTGGTACAATGGAGGTGCGGCCTCGCTCGCTGGCAGCCGGGGAGTAAACGAAAAGGCTGGAGGAGACTCCGGAGCCGAGAGCAAGGTCCAAGAGGGTGACTCCGGCAATCTCTCTGCGGCGAAACCGGCTGTAGACCAAGGGCAGGAGCTCGCAGCGGAGATGGCGCTGCTCACTCGCACTGAGCAGCTTGCGGCGAGACTCGAGGCGATCGGTGCCCAAGCCCACGTGAGCACTGGCGCCGCAGAAGCCGTGCGCCGCGACAGCCCTGACGGCAAACCTGACTTGAACGCGCTGTCTGCCGCTGGTGCCGCGTGCAGAACTGAAGAACTCGGCTCGCCGAAGACTCGCGGGGTGCCATCGAGTAAGGAGCCCACCTCGGACTGGAGCACTGAGCTCCGGTTCGCCACTCCGGAGGGCGGGTGGACGCCAGTGGAAGTTCTGCTTCCCCTGAGCGACAAGAACAACCACGCGTCGGACGGACCCAAGGCAAAGGGGTGGAGCGTGAGGCAAGATCTGGTGCTCAACATGGCAGAAGTTCTGGGGGCTCCCCGGACCCTCTGGGTATTCGGGAAGGACGAGGAGGAGGACCACTCACTGCCACACAGTAGGCCGTGGACCCAAGGAACCTCCGCCCATCTGGAATCCCTCCCCAACGCCGTGCCACTTCGCCTCACTAAATTAAACTCGGTGGCTATTGCCCCCATCAAGAACTGGAGATCAACACATCTGTCACAAGCTCCTGCTCTCGCCACTGGGGCCAGTCACTCACGGCATGACTTCGCGACGATCTTCACGCTGATGGAGCTCGGCGATTTTGACCAACTCGCGTTCGACAGCGACCTCGTCCGAGAGATCGACAAGAGACCTGAGCTATCCGAGATGATGAATGACCTGCTGAGGTGCCGTGGGGGACGGGGAAGGCCTTCCTTCATGACGCGCATGGACGCCGAGGGACTCCTTCGCGTGCATCGGAGGAGGAAGCAGGTCACTCACACACGCCCAAAGTTCGTCACCATCTGTTGTGGCGTGTCCGGGGAGAGTTTCGCTTTCCGTGCCAGTGGAGTGCAGGAGGAGGACATGGTGTTTGCCACCGTGTGTCCTGAGGATGTCACCATACTGCGTGCCCGGTATCCGCGCGCCATCATCATCAGGGGGGACGTGAGAGACCCTGGCTGCCGAGCTGCAGTCATGAAGTACGGAGCTGGGGCGGACATCGTCATGGTCGCCATCTTGTGTCAACCATCCAGCGATGCGTCACTCGTGCATGATCCCAGGGACTACCGAATTGGGATTGGGCACGCCGCGGTATCCCTCGGCTGTGCGCTCCGAGGGCGGATGATGATTGCAGAAAATGTGGCAGCGTTCGGTAAAAATCAACCGGTGGCTCACTCTATCACCCAGACAGCGATGCGCGCTGTGTACCCGCAGGTGACTGAGATCGACCTGAACGCGAAGCACGCCATGGTTGGGCAGCAGCGAAATCGACGCTTCGTGATAGGAGCGGCGGAGGGAGCCGACCTGAGCAGAGCGGAAGAGGCGGTTAAGCTGCAGCAATCGCTGCGGAAAGCAGGAACTGAGACGTGCCCCACGTTTCGCGAAATGCTGGCACCGTACCGTGAGGACGTCCGCTCCGGAAAGAAGCGGGCAGTCTTCATACATCAGCGGCGCGGCGCCCCCCGTGGGTCTGACGGAAGGCCTCAGCGCTGCATCAGCTTGGATCGCCCGTTCATCACGGTGACTTCAAAGGCTGGCCGCCGAGGGAGTGTCCACTTACCCAGCTGGCAAAACTACAGGATATGCGACGCGGACCAGGCCTCGTGTAAGAGCGAGGTCATCTGCGCCTCCGCTCGGGACTACAGCGTCGCGATTGCGTTTCCTTCCAGTGCGCGTTGGAGCACTGCGAAGTCGTGCCTGTGCGTGGGCTGCGCCGACAAGCATGGGAAATGCAGAGCGGAGCCACGGGCTATCCAGCAAGGGAATGTGATTTGCCCCCCGCAGATGTACTTCCTAACGCGGTTCCTGGTACCAGCTGCGATGAAGGGGCGTCGCTGCCCAGCGCCTGTACTGGACATCAGCTGGCAAGAAGTGGTGAGGCGCGGTGTCGAGGCCATCAAGGAGGCGGCAACTGCGGTCATTGGCCGGACTCTGCGACGCCACTGCGCACGTCGGCGGGTAGTGCGGTCGCAGCTCACAGATGTGGCCAAGCGCACGGCCGCGGCGGTGATCGCCCGCCTCATCCTGCGGTGTGGTGGTCGGGCACGGACTGAAAATGCTGGGGCTTCGGGCGCCAACGTGTCGACGGCAGCCCCACCGCCACCGCCAGGTGACTTGGGCAGGTCATGCAAGGCAGACGTGCTCCGAGAGAAAATGCGCGGGCTGCGCCAGGCCGCGCGGTTGCGATGCGCCGCCCAGGTCGAGAGGGCATTTGCGGACGCGGCGGCAGTGTCGGGAGCTGAGTGGGCGGTGATGCGGTCACAGGCTGACAGTTTCGACCTAATCGCTGCCGACTACGCCCCAAGGCGCACACAGGCCACGAAGGACATGTTTGCCGAGCACCGACAGAGGCTGCAAGGGACGGGGTACACGGTCTCGGAGGCGGTGTTTGAGGTGCTTATGGGTACCAGTTTCGCAGAGCACGGGGTTGCACTGGTACAAGATGCGTATGCGCCCAGTGTGGGGCCGGGCGTACTGGCACTCACGCTGTACGCTTCCCCCCAGTACGAGGCGGACGTGCTCGAGGGCGATTCGGCACGCAAAGCCCTCGCGCGGCTGGGGGTGGCTGTTGACCACGGCGTGGTGATACACCCAGATCACGACCCTGTGGTGGCTGACCTCCCGCACGTGCACGTGTACCTGCGTCTGCCGCGGCCAGCTGCCGAGCGACTGCCCGCGAGCACGACGCGCCTGGTGGCCGCTGTACTTCCGCCGCGCGTTCGTGGGGGTGGCAAAACGCCTCAGGACCCCAAAACGCCGGGGCCTGAGCTCGAATCGTGCAAACGCAGCGGCGAAAACACAGTGGACGCCGGTGACGTCGGTGACGCCACAAACGTGGGGGTGCCGCCGGAGGAGTACGCCACGAATGTGGGGGTGCAGCAAACCGAGCAGTGCGCCACGAACGTGGGGGTGTCGCCGGAGGGTGCCACAGCGCGTGTTGTCGAGAGCACTCCGACAGTGGGGCCACCGGCCGACGGCAGCACTGCGCGTACGTGTGGTGTGGCCACGAGTGCTGGAGACGACGGCGCGCCATGGTGGCAAGGCCTTTGCGTCATGAGATGCGATGGTTGCGGAGACCGGTGTCAGCCAACGCATGCCCACGTGGCGATCGCTAGGCCTGATGATCCGCCCGGTGGAGCTTGGGAGAGAGGGGAGGTTCTGGGGCTTGCACACACCGTCACTGACGAGCAGGCGGAGTTGGACCTTCGACTGCTGCACCAACGACTTGGACACTCCTCGATGAGCAACATTCGGAACCTGATACGCCAGGGCGCTATTGTGGGGCCGGACGTCACAGACGAGCAGCTCGCGGACATCCAATTCTTCTGCCCCACATGCGCCAGAACAAGGGCCATCCGGAGGCCACACGTGAGTCACCGACACAAGCCGCCAGAGCACCTCAAGACCCTGGACACCATCTACGTTGACATCGCAGGCCCCAGATCGGTGCCTAGCTATCCCTACGTCGGGGAGAGAGCCCCCGGCCGCAACGGCGGCGCAAATCTCTATGCCGTGTACTACCTGGATGCGGCCTCTGAGCGCATCTTCGTCTCCTTCATCCAGAGCAAGTTCGAGCTCGAGGAAGATTTCGCGCGTATGCGTGCGCATCTCACCATCGAGGCGCGGTCGTCCGTCGACTACGCCGGCACGGACATCTCGGTGAAGAGGCTGGTGAGCGACCGGGACTCCAACCTCACGTCGGATAAGGCTATCGCAGATCTGCTGAGGGCAAAGGTGCACCAAAGGTTGGCAGCGGCCGGAGCCAAGAACCAGACACCACTCCTCGACAACGTCATCCGTCGGGTGCAAACCACTGCTTCATCTCTGATGGACGCGTGCGGCTTCGGAGCTGACATGTGGGAGTTCGCCACCAGGCACGCTGCCACGATCGTGAACCTCCTTCCCACGGTGCGTCACCGACTTGGCCACTGCGCACTGCGGCGGTGGACCGGAGAACGAGTGAACCTCGCGGGGCTCCAGACCTTTGGAGCGGATGCATACCCACTGCTACCGGATGAGGAACGCGCTGGAGGAGATAAGCTCAGTGCCCGGGCTCCGGGTGGCGATGGGCGCTACCGATTCCTTGGGTACGAGAGCGGCCTTGGGTACGATGGCATGGGCGCGCTGATCCTGGACACGCAGGAGGCACGGGTCTTCACGGAGAGGAACTACACCCTCGACGAGGATATGGACCGAGTGCGACAACTGGCGATGCCCCGAGCAAGGTTCCCGCCCGAGGTGGAGAAGAAGGCACTGGAGGAACTGGAGAGGGAGGGGCTACGGCGCCCAGTGCCAGAGAGGAGCGCCGACAGTTTACCAGCTCCACTGACCGACACGGAGACGCCTTTCAAGGGGGAGGAGAAGGTACCTGAGAACGGAGAGGACGACGGGCACACCGAAGGCAAGGGAGAAGGTGTATCGGCCGAGCCCGAGGCAGACGAACCTTGGTGGAAGCAAGAGGGTTTGGGCAGTTCGGGACACCGGAGGAAAGGAGGGGCCGAGTTCGGAAAGGGGCTCCGCATCAGGTACGTGCAGGAGAACCCCAAGTTGAAAGGCAGTAAGAGCCACGAGCGCTACGAGAAGTACAAGGTGGCAGAGACAGTGGGAGAATTCCTGAAGCTTGGTGGGTGGCGCAAGGACCTCAAGCACGACTTAAAAAGGGGGTTCGTGACTTTCGTTGGCACCGTGGCCTACCTCGCAAGCCACTCGTTCGCAGGTTATGACGCTTCGGTCGCGGCCGGGAGGGTTCCACGTGACGATCTCACCGAGACCATTAAGGAGGGAGTGGCGATAGCACTCTATGCAGCGCACGAGGATCAGTTCAGAAGAGAGCGGAGGAGCCGAGGGATTGTGCCGCAAGGCGTCCGAGAAGCGGATGAGAATCTTCCGTTCTGGGAGGCTCATTTCGCGCAGTTACCTGATGTGGATAGGAGCTTGCTGCGAGTACAAGGGCTGGCGCACGAGGCCGTCGTGTGGCTCAAGCGTGGAGATAGGGCACGTGTCCAGGGCTGCTACGACGAGGCGCGACGAGAGTTCGACCAGATGATGCGGAAGTACGATGCCAACCTGGTGGAGGAGCTCAAGCACCTACGTGCGGCGGATGTGCCGACGCCTCGTACCTTCAAGGAGGCAGTCAGTGGTGAGTTCGGGAAGTTCTGGAGAGAAGCGATCGCCAAGGAAATCGAGAACTTGCAGGAGCACAAGGTTTTCGAGTGGGTGATGCCTCCGCCCGGACAGTTCCTGATCGACAGTAACTGGGCATGGAAGGCCAAGTCCAACGAGAAGGGGCAGATCTCGCGGTTCAAGGCTCGGCTGGTGGGACGAGGGTTTCGTCAGCAGCACGGACGCGATTACCTCGAGACCATGGCCCCCGTGGGGAAACTTCCGACTCTGAGGGTGCTGGTGGCAGAGGCCGCTCGCCGAGGGATGGGATACTCGTTCATGGACATCAGAAGCGCGTACCTTAAGGCGAAGCTTGACATTCCCCAGTACATGAAACCGCCGAAGGGGGTGACACCGCCCCGTCCTGGCCAGGTGATGCGAGTGGATATGGGCCTGTATGGATTCCGGCAATCTGGTCGTGGGTGGCATCGAAAGTTCCGGGGGAACCTGATCGATTGGGGCTTCAAGCCCAGCTCGGCCGACCCGTGCCTCTTTATCAAGAGGGAAGGTGACCATTTCCTGCGGGTTTTGCTCTTCGTGGACGACCTCGCGATCTTTCATGCTTCGGACAAGGAGGGGCTGGCGATGAGAGACGACCTCATCAGACGCATCAAGGCGGAGGGGTACGAATACAGCCCCAGCGACGGGGATGATACCTACCTGGGAATATCCATCCGTCGCTGCAAGAGCACCGCGCTGTTCATGTCGCAGGAGAGGTACGTGGACGACATCATGCGCAAGTACGGGTTCGACAAATGTAGGGCGGTGAGGACGCCCGCCCCACCTGGAAAGGTGAGCAAGGTGGACTGCCCGAAGGACGACCCATCGAAAAATGAGCTGGCCAGGCGTTATCGAGAGTTGACGGGCGCCCTACGCTGGCTTGAGCAGTGCACCCGACCAGACATTTCCGCCACCCTTTCCGAACTGGCCAAGGTTCAGATCAACCCAGGCTCGGTTCACATGGAGCGCCTGGAGCACCTGTGTCGGTACGTGAACACCACCAAACATTTGGGTCTACTCTACGGCGGGCCGCGGAAGGGGCTCACGCACGCGGTGGTGTGCGGGTACACTGACGCGGATTGGGCAGGTGACCCGGACTCGTTCTACAGCCGGGGAGGATACATCTTCAATAGCTGGGGGACTCCGGTCGTGTGGCACTCGAAGAAGATGGAAGCGATTGCGGCCTCCTCGTGCGAATCAGAATACATGGCCGCTTCTAGGGCAGCGCGAGAGGCAGTATGGCTTCGATACCTTTTCGAGGACCTCGGCTACAAGGACTTCACTCCGGAGAGCTACGGCAAGTTCTGCGACCAGGATTTCGCGAAGGTGCGATTGTCGGACCTCGTGGACGCCAGCGAACAGCCGATCATGTGCGTCATTGACAACAAGGGGGCGCTAGCGCTTGCCAAGAACCCCGTGAACCACAAGCGATCGAAGCACATTCACGTGTCGTACCACCTGGTGAGGAGACTGGTTGAGAAGGGCGACCTCGTCATGGCCTACATCAACACGAAGGAGAACGTCGCGGACCTCATGACCAAGGGATTGCCCAAAGTCACCCACGAATACCTCGTCGGGAAGATCATGTACGGGATGAAGGGCGACGAGGTGGTCGACGTACAAGGACGAGAAGTACAGTGGGATGAACACGAGGCCGTCAGGACGCCCCTGTACGAGACGGAGCCCGAAGGGCTGAACCCAGATTCCACAGACGGCGACGTGCTGGACGACGGGAGGAAGATTCCGTCGAAAAGGGTCATCGCGCGCAAGGAGACTTCCACAGGCGAGAGCCGAGGAGCTAACTCGGCGCGCGTTTGTTTGCGAAGGACGATCGTCGGTCTCGTGAAGCGCGCTGTGAGGGGACTTTTGGCCCGACAAATGGCTCTGCTAGTTTGCGCTCTCTCCGTGGCAGGAGGGAGGTTGCGGGCGATAGTGGACAGCGGCGCCAGTCGAACCTACGTCAATAAGCACGCCACGCTCACCAACGCCCAACCAGGCGCGGGAGGCGTTAGCACGGCAAATGGACAATTCGAGGCCATCACAGAGACTGGCTCTCTTGGACCGCTGGACCGCGTGCTCCGTGTGGAGAGTTTTCCGCGTACGCTGGTTGCCGTTAAGGACTTGTGCGAGAAGTTCGGCGTCGTGCACTTCGACAACAAGGGGGTATACGTGACGTCCCACGCTCGAAATGGTGACGACGTACTGCTCACCCAGATCGGGAGCTGCACGAGTGAGAGGCTCTTCTCTTTTGATCTCTCGGCACTGGAAAAACACTGGGCTCAGATGAAGAGAAGAGGGATGCATCTCGTGCCACAGGGGGATCTCATGGGCCCTGGGAGCTCGTGGGGGTGCGCGAGAAGTGCGACCTCCAGGGCCGCGTGAGCGGTGACCGCAGAGGGTGAGCGCGGAGAGCGTGAGCCTGGTTGGTGAAGGGAGACGATCGCACCCGAGGGCCCCTGTCAGGTTGGGATGGCTGCTAGCCAAACCAAAGGGGCTTGGGTGGGTCGGCTCATGTTTCGGCGGGACTGGGAGTTCCGTCCGCGTGTACTTAAGCAGAAAGATTAGGCTCTGGGCAGGCGGCCAGTGGCCAGCGGCCCACTCCAGTGGGATCGGCAGAGGAGGGCACTGGGCTGTGCTGTGCGCGGGGCGGACCGCCCTCGGCGCATCGGAGCATTCGCGGTTGTGGGGAAAGCCACGCAAGTGGCCACCCCGCGGCAGCGCGGCCTACAGCCTGCTGAGAAGGCCAACAAGCCCGGGACAGCTCCAGAGCGTACTCACACGCAGAGTAGGGGCAGGAACGAGGCGTTCCGCTCTGGGCGAGCTGAGACGAACACTCTATCGCGTTCGTGAGCCAGTCGCGAGGACCTGCAAGGGATCCTGCGTCTGCGGAGACGAGCGCGCCAACGACGCCAGCAATCGGAGGTCGGGTCGACCTACTCGTGCTGGTGGTCGGACGCGAAGTTCGCGTCATTCGCCCCGCGTAAAGAGCAAGGCAGGCGGATCGCCTGGGTGGTTGCTCGAGACGCGGGCGCGTCGTGATGCTGGCAAGTGCAGCTCAGCACAGCCGCCGCGGTAATGCGGCGGCGTCGCGGAGGAGGGTGGCGTTCGCGCAGGCGCGCGGGACTGACGGCTGGATCGCCGACAAGCCGCTACTCCTCAACATGCTGTCGGGCTTCGGACGACAGCTGCTGGATGGAAAGCACCAGTATCCGCCACGCGCGGATCAGCGAGCCTTCGGCTTGCACGAGATGGATGAGGAGCTCGCCGCGGAGATCGAGTGCGTGAACGCGAGCGGCGTCGTCATCGAGCCTCCTCTGTCTGAGGGGCTGGTGTCCGCGGCGGAGATGCGCGCGGACCAATCGCGGCTGTTTCGCGTCGGCGCGGCCAGCGACGCGGTCGGGATGACCGCGGCGCGGAACGCGGCTGCGTCACGCATCGCCGTTCGGATGGCCGCCCGCTCGCGCGGCACCGACGCCATGGCCAGTGTCGCCGCGCACCTCGCTCCGCCTGCGACGCCAGGCGCCATGGACCCCACCACAGGCGGCAGGCTGGGGGTGGAGGGACGCCCCGACGTCGCGGACCTGACGAGGGAGCGCGAGGACGCAGCGGCGGTGCTCGAGGGGGCGAAGGAGGCGCTGCGCGAAGCGGAGTCGGCAGAAGCATCCGCCGCGCTGGAGCAGCAGGAGGCGCAGCGGCACGTGACGTTCGCGGACGAGCAGGCCCGGAGGTGCGACGAGGAGGAGGAGGAGGCGCGAATCGCGCTCGGCCTGGCGCGGGAGAAGCTTGCGGCGCTGGAGGACGGCGCGGCGCAGCTGCAGGATCTGGAGGTGAAGCTAGCGAGGGCTGAGGCAGATGCGCGTCGCCATCTCGCATCCCTGAGGACCGAGCTGGCTGTCCCGCCCGCGCCGCCGCTGATAGCCCGGCCCCCCGGACAGCACCTGGACGGGCCGCACGCACCCGCCGTCGCTCTCGGCGCACACGAGGCCTGGGCGGCGTCCATGCTGACGCCGCACCCGGTTGTGGCGCGCCGCCTGCGACTCCCACTCCCTAAGAACCTGGATGCGACTAGTTATTTGCGCGCGGTGGAGGCCGCTGATGGAGGGGGAGGCCCCGACCCGTACGTCAGCGCAGTGGCGGCGGCGCTCGAGGCGCGCCATGGGGGCAGTGGCGGAGAGGAGCAGCCAAGCGGATATGCGCCGTGGAGCCGGATCGAGCAAGAGGCCGACGCCGCGCCTCGGCACGCGGGCGATGGAAATGGCAACACCCCAGATCAGCTGTCGCTGGCGTCCGCTGACACCCGGGACGTGACGCACAGCCACGCAGGAGAAGAGGAGGAGCAGGACGGGTCACTCCTGCGGGTCCTGGCGGCAGTGGACGTCGACCTGCGTGACGTGGACGAGGAGGTGGAAGGAGGAGGCAAGGAGCCTGACGGCAAGCAGGAGCCAGAGTTCAGCGACATCTCGATCGAGTCATCGCTTCATGACTCGAGCCGCGACTCCGAGGCCGAAGCCATTGACGCGGCACTGCACTCGCTCGCGCAGGGCATCCGGACCGGAGCTGAGGTGGAGGTGAGGCTGAGCTCGGGGGTCTGGGGCCCGGGGCGCGTTCTCAGCGTTGACAGTGTGCAACAACCTGGTGGTGGACGGGCCTACAGCTATCTAGTGAGGGTGACGCACGGCACGGCGAGTCGCCGCTTCGTCTTCATTCGGGACCGGCGGCACATCCGGCGCCGGCCGAGTGGGGGTGGCGCGCGCCTGAGCGGAGGGTC
>Ga0181568_10005623_pt1 | contig 11011 bp, 4 predicted proteins | sample 101ome_20_FD_133758 | JGI IMG/M metagenome (GOLD analysis project Ga0181568, IMG submission 133758) | Coastal salt marsh microbial communities from the Groves Creek Marsh, Skidaway Island, Georgia - 101404AT metaG (megahit assembly) | ecosystem: Environmental > Aquatic > Marine > Intertidal zone...
CATGGTCCAACCGGGCGGCAGACCCTCTGGAGGAATCGGCGGCCCGGTATTTACAGGCGGGGCTGCCACGGGAAGACCAGGTACTGCTGTAAGAACAGGGAGTGTTGCTTGCTCGGCGCTGGGTCCTCGGCGTCGGCCGAGCACGAGCAGCAAGAGCACGATGACCACGATGAGCGGGACCCCGAAGGTCAGGAGGTTGCCTGAAAGCATCCCTGCTTCGTGTTTCGTTGCATCTTCGGGGTAGGCATCAGCCGAGTTGGACCAGCCATCGCCGTCCGTGTCGGGGCAACCGAGGACGTCCTCGGTGGATGTGCCGAACTCCTCAGGGCAGTCGTCGGACAGGTCGGTACCGGGCTGGTTTGCGTAGCCGTCATCGTCGGTATCGGACCACAAGAGCAGGTTGTTGGGGAAGGCGTCCAACGTGTTGTCCCATCCATCACCGTCACCGTCAACACAGCCGTAGCGCTGTTGGGTTGAGAGGCCGTATTCGTCGGGGCAGGCATCTGGTTCCACCCCGTCAGGGTTTTCTCCGTACCCGTCACCATCGCTGTCCAGATGTTGGGTCAGTTCATTGGGGAAGTCGTCGTTAAGGTCGGACCAGCCATCCTCATCACCGTCCACACATCCAAACCGGTCGGCGGTTGAGACTCCCGAAACCGTTGGGCAAGCATCAGGTTGGAATCCCTCGATAGCATCGCCGAATCCATCACCGTCAGTATCGACCTGTTGAGTGCTGTCAAGTGGGAAGGCATCGTTGGCATTCGACCAGCCGTCGCCGTCGGTGTCAAGACAGCCGTTTCGGTCAACAGTAGACGTCCCCGCTACTCCCGGGCAAGCATCCCCCAGTTTGCCGTCTAGATTGTCTCCAAAACCGTCTTCGTCAATGTCTGCCCACTGGGTTGGCTCCGAAGGGAACACATCCACGAGATCGCTGTAACCATCATCATCTGTGTCGAGGCAGCCCAGAACCGAGCCGAGAGAGCTTGTTCCTGCCACCATCGGACAGTTGTCCACGTCGTCGTTGTACCCGTCGTTGTCGTCATCGAGGTCTTCACCAGAATCCTCACAACCGTCTCGGTCTGCGTCGTTGCTGAGCGAGGAAGAAAACGACAGAGAACTGGTTGGGCAGAGATCAACATCTACCGAGGAGACGATGCAAAACCCGTTTTGGTCCTGCACCGTTTCGTCACAAATGCCGTCGTTGTCATCGTCAGCGTCTTCGCCGTTGTCTCGACAACCGTCGTTATCGTAGTCGGTTGTGGAAGAAGAGATCCAATCGAGGTCGCCCACAGCGCATGCATCGCTGGGGTCGTACTTGCCGTCGTTATCGTCATCAATGTCTTCACTGCTGTCCCGACAACCGTCACCGTCGTGATCGGTCAACGCTGAGGAGGTCCAATTCAACACACCCCTGGCACAGTCATCATCTTGGTCCATGACCCCGTCGTTATCGTCATCGTTGTCGCACGCATCACCGGTTGCATCAGCGTCAAAATTCGCTTGTGAAGAATTTGGGACAAAGGGACAGTTGTCAAGAGGGTCACCGACTCCGTCACCGTCTTCGTCGTCGTAGGGGTCAATTCGAACAACTTCGTCTTGGCCGTGGTCGACATAGTAGAGGTGGCCGTTGGGGCCAAATTCAAGCCCCATGATGGCGGTGGCGGTTGTTTGGATTTCATCGAGGTAATTACCGGATTTGCCGTCTGTAGAGAGCTCGTAGGCGACAATTTTTCCGCTGCCGTGCTCCGAGACAAAGAGTTCCCCGTCCTCAAGAGCGATGCCTGACGGGCGGCTCAATCCGGTCGCCAACACGCCCCACTCAATGCCGTTGATTCTCGAATACTCGGCAAGCGGCTCAAGCCGCGAAGCGTCGTTCATGATATCGGTCGTGGTGAAACTGCTGTCGTCGGTGTTAACCCAAAGCACCCTGTTGGCGGCAGGGTCTGCGATGTAGAGAATGCCGTTGTCCTTGTCGAGCACCATGTGTCCGGGGACACCCATCATGTGACCGATTTGGACATCGGAAAAACGCTGAACGATGGCATCAGAATGGTCGTCATAGCCCGTGTCATGGTCGTCTTGGAAGTCGTAGCGCACCAGTTCGCCATAGTAACCGTCGTTGTACCAGTAGACATTGTCTTCGTCGTGGGCGATACCAACACCGTAGGGAGATTCGTGGTTCATGTCAATATGGCTTCCGAGCAGGTTGTTGTTTTGGTTCTCAACGGCATAATGCGTGAGTGCGGAAGGCCAAAGCGTGGGGCCCATGAAATTGTTCGCTGTGCCTTGCCCGCAATAGGTGTTGGCCGTTTCCTGAGCAGAGCCCCACTGCCAGTCAAATTCAGGATGATAAGCACCAAAGGCGATGGCGCTGACCTCTTCGAGGAAGTGATTGCTGTAGGCATCCTCACGGTTTTCAGAGGATTGATTTTCCAAACCCGTGTTGTACACAATGGTCATGCTATCCGTCGCCTGATTGGCCACCCACAATTCATTCGCTCTTCCGGGATGGAACTCCAAATCCGTCGGCTCGTCAAGGTCGTCGGAGGCGTCAGCGATGACGGCTTCCGTGAACCCGTCACCGAAGGCTGCGACCACCTGCGGAGTTTCTGCTTGCGAGGTGTAGGAAGGAAGCGCAAAAAGGAGGAGAAAAACAATGGCAAATGCTACCTTTCTCTCAAACATAAATAGCAAAGGGTTCGCCTTGCCATATCATACCTTGCTTTCCGTGACCATACGGAGCAGCAACTTCGGAGAACGACCGAAGAGCGGGAAGCAGGGCCGCGCCTCAGACTTCAGAGATTTCACCTTCAGCCAGAGGCGGTAAGCCCTTCTTGGCACGGACGTAATCGGTGTAATTTCCGTAATACACCGTCACAACACCATCCTGCAACTCCCAGATTCTGTTGACCACCTGATCGAGGAACCAGCGGTCGTGGGAGACCGTGATGAGCGAGCCCGTGTAGTTGATGAGTGCTTCCTCAAGGGTGGCTTTGGAATCCATGTCCAGGTGGTTGGTGGGCTCATCCATCAGCAGCAGGTTGTTTTCCTCAAGAAGGAGTTTGAGCAGGGCAACTCGCGCCCGTTCGCCCCCCGAAAGTTGGGAGAGTTTGGTTGAGACCTGTTCGTTGGAAAATTGAAATCGGCCCAGTGCTGCACGGATGTCACCGTACTGGAAATCCGGGCGAAGTTTAGCGATTTGCTCCACCGGGTTGAGCTCAAAGTCAAGGGTGGCGTGGTCTTGATGGAAATACCCGATTTCGCAACCGGGTGCCAAATCCATTTTTCCGCTGGTCAGCTTCTCATCACCGTTGATGAGTTTCAAGAGCGTCGTCTTTCCTTGACCGTTACCACCAACAATGCCGATGCGATCGCCCTTGCGAACTTCCAGCGATTGGTTGTCGAGGATTTTGCGGTCCAGACCGTCAAAGGTTTTGGTGCCACCTTCCACCGACAAGACATCCATGCTGCCTTTGTCGGTGGCCTCCAAGGAGAGAATGAGGGGCTTGCGCTTCTTGGGAACTCGTGCCTTGAGGGCTTTCAGTTCCTGTTGCATGCGCTCGATCATCTTGTGTTTGGCCGAGATGGATTTGTCGTACTTGTTCGCCCGCTTCATTTGCTGCATGGCGCCCATGGTGGATTGAATCTTCTTCTCGATGTTGGCGATGGCGTCGCCAAGGGCTGCTTCACTGGCGGTCTTTTGTACAAGGAACTGGCTGTAGTTCCCCTTCCACGGCCACGCCCGAAGATTGTCAATTTCCACGATGCGATTGCAGACTTGGTCGAGGAAATAGCGGTCGTGGGAGACGATGAGTTGGGCCCCTTTGAATTCCTTGAGGAAGGTTTCGAGCCATTCCGTGGTGTGGATGTCAAGGTGGTTGGTGGGCTCGTCAAGGAAGATAACATCGATACCGTTGAGGCCGACGAGTTGGCGAGCAAGGGCCAATTTGGCTTGTTCCCCACCAGAGAGTTTGTTCACGGCCATGTCCATGGGATGTTGATCAAGACCGAGGCGCTCAAGGATACCTTTGGCAATGCCGGCGACGTTACCGCCGCCGCTTGAGGCTAGGGTTTGCTGAAGTTCCGTGTAGCGCTCCATGACCGGCTCCCAGTCTCCTTCGTAAAAGGACGGATCAACCATCTGGGCTTCAATCGCTGCGATTTCCTCTTCCAACTCTTGGAATTGACGTCCTTTTCTGCCGAGTTCCTCCTCGATGGTGGAATCCGACTCAAGGTCTCGAATTTGTGTCAGGTAGGCAAGACGAATGCCGGGCGCAAACTCCACATCGCCCGTGTCCTGCTTTTGCTCGCTGATGGTGTTGAGCAGCGTCGTCTTTCCTGCGCCGTTGTGCCCGACGATACCGATACGGTCGCCGTCGTTCACTTTGAGGTTGATATCCTGAAGCACGTCAACGGCACCAAACGAGCGGTCAACCGCCTCCACGTTGATGAGTTCGCGCGCCATCTTTCACTCCCCGTTCCAATGGCCGCCGTCCATTCTTGATAAACAACCCCCTATAGCAAGCAATGATGCTTCGGCTTCATGGAGTCCGCAGACAGAGTCTTTTTTGAGGCAGAAGGTCGTAGTATTGGCATGGCTGGCAAGGCAGCAACGGCTTGGTTCCTGATGGCCATGATGGTGTTGATGGTGGCCGTACCTGCACAAACATCCCTCGAGGAAGCAACCAATCCCCATCACGTGGCTGCCACCTCAGACATGATTGCTGACTTCGCGTTCACGGTCGCAGGCAGCGCTCATGTGGTCGACGTGGCCCACATCGGACAAACGTACGTCGTCGCCCTTGCCCACACAGGAGCCGGGTCGGTAGGGAGCTACATGTGGAGCAACCAACCTGCAGGAGGACTTCTGCTCGCCTTCGCTCACAACGGGTCGGTACTCCACGACGCCTTCACCGCCTTTACTCCACGGGCCATGAAAGCCTCGTCAACCACCGTGGTCACGGTGTCAAACCACTCGAGCGACGGCGTGGTGGCACAAGCCTTCAACGCTGTTCTGGCCCCACAGGGCGAACAACACTTCACTTCGCAAACCACAGGAGGTAGCCCAGCACCCTTGAATTTCCATGACCTCGCTCTTGACGGCACCGATGCCTACCTCGTGGTGGGTTGCCCCGACACGGGGGCTGAACTGTCCTTCATGTCCACCACCTGCGCAACCAGCGCAGGGCGCATGAGCCTGAGCACTGCCTCGTGGGACACCGTTGGCAACACCACCCAGTTGGTTTCCACAGCGAAGTGGTTTGTTCCGCAAACGACGTGGATGGAGTACATGCCCGGCCAGACCGGCGGTGGCTTCACAACCGTGGGACCCAATCCCGATTGCCCCCAAACTCTCTACGCTCATAACGGAACGCTTGAGGGGTTGGCCAACGCCCACTGCGACGGACGAAAGCAAACAGCGGCCGAGCATGCTACCTCGCTTTTTGGTTCCACCTCTACATGGAGCGCCAGCGGACAGAACAGCATCGAACTTGCCATGGGCCTGACCTTTTCGTCCTTTGACATCACCAGCGGCACCGAAAGTTTTGACGGCGACCTGCTGGCGTTTGAATCCTGCAACTCTGGCATCGACATCGAGGTTGATATCTCCCATTACGGGAGTCATTCCGCCTTGTTCATTACGGGCTGGACAGGTGGTGGCAACAGCGAATGTTCCCTCATCGAACACGAGGCTGCCGACGCTGGCGACACGAGTCGCCAAGTCACGACGTTCAAGGGACGCAACAACAACATGGGCCTCTTGGGCACCACCGATTTCGCCAACGGCATCGCTGTCAAATCCAGCCGTGACCTGCTCAGCATGACGGCGACCAGTGCAAACGGCGTGGGCTACGCCGGCATTTGCCACAGCGGAAGTCTCGCCAGTGACAGCAACGCCATCGTGATCGGCGGTCAGATCGAGCAGGTCACCCTCGTCACGTGGCAGGGAAGCAACGTGATCAACACCACGCTGCACAGCGCCAACGCCGGTTGCCCCGAAGCGCTTGCGGTGGGCTTAGGCGAAGTGTTGATGCTCCAGAACGACGGCGTGCTTCAGACCTTGACCTTCTTCGGTTTGGACGCTGACGGTGACGGCTACGGCGTGTCCTCCGATGTCTTCCCCAACGACCCGGATCAGTGGAGCGACCAGGACGGCGACGGCTACGGTGACAACCCCGGGTTTGCGAGCAGCGACGAATGTCCGTTCGCTTACGGGAATTCGACCACTGGACGCCGAGGCTGCGCCGATGTGGACGGTGACGGCTGGTCTGACGACACGGACGCCTTCCCTCATGACAGCACGCAATGGGGCGATGAGGACGGCGACGGCTACGGTGACAACACCAGCGGGAACCTCGGTGACGATTGTCCGAACACCGCCGGCGCCTCCAGCAGGGACCGACGTGGCTGCCTCGATATCGACTTTGACGGCTTCAGCGACGCCAACGACCGGTACCCGGGCGACCCAACCCAATGGGCGGACAGCGACAACGACAGCTACGGCGACAACCCGTTGGGTGTCAACGGCGACAGTTGCCCAACCGTATTCGGCAACAGCACCATGGGCATTCTTGGTTGTCCCGATCAAGACGGGGACGGGTATGCCGACCAAACCGACGACTTACCGTTTGAACCCACGCAGTGGGATGATTTGGACGGTGACGGCTACGGCGACAGTGTTCAGGGCGTGAACTATGACGAGTTCAAATTCGACCCCACCCAACAAACCGATTCTGACGGGGACGGATACGGCGATAACATCGGCGGCACTCGAGGCGATGCTTGTCCAGATGACTACGGGAATTCCACGGTCGACCGCTACGGCTGTTTGGACACCGATGGAGACGGATGGTCCGATGCAAGCGATGGTTTTCCCAATGACCCGGCTCGGTGGATTGATACTGACGGGGACGAAGTCGAAGACAAAGACGACGCCTTCCCGTTCGACCCAACGCAGTGGGATGATACCGACAACGACGGCTTCGGCGACAACCGGTTCGGCTCCAACGCCGACCGCTTCCCGCTCGACCCCACACAATGGTACGACATTGACGGGGACGGCTACGGTGACAACCCCGATGGTGAGAACTACGACGCCTTCCTCGCTGAACCGAGCCAGTGGTCGGATGTGGACGGGGATGGTTGCGGTGACAACCCCAACGGACGCAACCCCGATCTGTTTCCCAACGACCCAACCCAATGCGTTGACCTCGACGGGGACGGGTTTGGTGACAATCTTTCGGGCAACAACCCCGACCCGTACCTGTACGACTTTGACAACGACGGCTACAACGACTCGGAGGATGTGCTACCGAAGTACTACTCACCGGGTGACGTTGACAACGACGGTGTGGCCGACGGCGAAGACGCTTTTCCTACCAACCCGTTGGAATCGTCGGACTATGACGGCGACGGAATCGGCGATTTCGCTGACCCCGACGACGACAATGACGGTATCTTGGACGATGCAGAGTTGAACGCTGGCACCGATCCGTTTGACGCGGAGTCAAAACCCGTGGACAGTTTTGAAATCATTTTGCCGGGAACATCCATCGGTTTGGGTGCTTGGGACCTTATCGGTGTGTTCGTCGGCATTCCCATTACCGTCTGGATCATGATTGGCATTCTCACCCGGGGCGGGCGAGCAAAGCGGTTTGAGGGTATGCTGCGAGATGCGACCCGCCGCGAAGACCTCGAAACGGTCGCGCTCGCCTACGAGCGAGCCGTGATGATGCGGATGCTCGGGCCGCACCAAGCAATTCGCCTTGAGCGACTACGCACGGAGCTTGACGACGAGTTGGAACAAGCCATGCATGCAGCCTACAGCGGGCAAAGTACGCAATCCACCGAGGAGCAGTGGGCGGAGTATTATCGCCAGCAGGCGGCCTATGAGGCAGGGCAGGCCACGGCCTCAACCCAAGAAACGGTTGCACAGGCGCCCTACGACAAAGACATACCCGACGTGCCGTCCGATACCGCCTATGAGCAAGAACAAGGCTGGTAGGTCGTCAGTTCCCACCTTTTCTCGCACCGCATCCCACACAAATCCAACCCCAATAACGGTGGGTGCTCCGGCCAAAGTATACTTGAGTGCACACATTGCCACAACAACTGCACAGCGTATCGATTGCTGTTCCATCCTTGACCAATTCAGCACCTCCACGGGTTGACATTCCATGTCCTTCTCGATATTTCGGATACATGATGCCCACGACCACAAGAACAGATTGGAGGGTTCGAGGCACACAGCATCCCTGGATGCTGGCGATGATGACGAAGGACAACTGCAACCTCTCGAATTGGAGACGACGGGAGGTGAACTCTTCTCGGGTTCAAAGAATCACGTGCAAGTTCAAAGAGGTGGTTTCTTGGGGAGAGAATGGATGTGGAGGAAACACCGTTGGTCATCGTCATCAATTCAATTCGTTTTCTACCATGCGATGCACCGCAGTCGTTCGGATGATGCCGCACCATGAATGTGGGCGATCTCCCACCGCCACACCCTGGGGTGTGGAGTGGCGTCCAACCGGAAAAAGGATTGTAACTCATGTTCGTCATATGCCATGAGCGTATATAAAGAATCAAAAATATCCGAAATGGAAAGGCCAACCCTTTCCACTCCTACCCTTGAGTTGATGAACCAACGCGTGCTGGAAGGTGCATGGCCGAGGACAGTGAGGTCGTGTTCACCACGAGCACGGGTCCTGTTCGCGTCATCACAGCGGCATCCCTGTTTGACGGGCACGACGCTGCCATCAACGTCATGCGGCGCCTCATCCAGTCCTCTGGCGCCGAAGTTATTCATCTCGGTCACGACCAGTCGGCTAAGGCGGTTGTTGATTGTGCGATTCAAGAGGACGCCCACGCCGTGGCTTTGACCTCGTACCAGGGTGGCCACGTGGAGTACTTCACCTACATCCGGCAACTGCTCGATGAGGCAGGTTGCGAGCACGTGCGCATCTTCGGTGGCGGAGGAGGAACCATCACGCCGCCCGAAATTCGCACCCTTCACCAGTCGGGCATCTCGAAGATTTACTCGCCCGATGACGGCCGCACGATGGGCCTTATGGGTATGATTCACCACCTTATGGGTTTGGCAAGCGAGGTTGATTTGGTTGGCGAAGAGCGCATGGCGAGGCTGAATGGACCGGTCACACCCGACGACATGGCCAAGGTGGGGTTGTTGCTCACGCTCTCGGAATCGGCTGACGATGCAGCCTTCAAGGCGGCTGTTGAAGCCTGTCGCTCCTCCGAAAAAGACGTCCCCGTCATTGGGTTCACAGGAACAGGCGGTGCTGGAAAATCCAGCCTGCTCGACGAGTTGATGCTCCGCATTCAACGGGACAATCCCGGCAAGAAGGTCTGCCTGTTGTGCGTCGACCCGACCCGCAAGCGAACCGGTGGCGCCCTTCTTGGCGACCGCATCCGCATGAATTCGCTTTCGAACAACGACCTCTACATGCGCAGCCTCGCCAGTCGGGGAAGCGGCTCGGAGATCAGCGCCAACCTTGATCGAGCCATCGAGGTCGCCAAAGCGGTCGGCTTTGACCTCATTTTTTGCGAGACCAGCGGCATCGGCCAGGGCAGCGACGCCATCACGACGGTGGCCGACCATTCGCTCTACGTGATGACCGCCGAGTTCGGCGCTCACACCCAGCTTGAGAAAATCGAGATGCTCGATGTGGCCGACGTGGTGGTGCTCAACAAGTACGAGAAGCGAGGCAGCGAAGATGCGCTACGAGCCATCCGCAAGCAAGTCCGCCGCAACCGTAACCTGTTCGACGTCGCTGACGAAGAACTGCCCGTCGTTGCCACCATTGCCAGCCAGTTCGCTGACGGTGGCGTGGACCGACTGTGGCAGAAGGTCGCTGGGTTGGTCGGATTTGAGGCCAGCGAACCGGTGGACGCCATGGGAGAGCGGAAGGGTGTCATCCCTGCAGAACGGGTGCACTACCTCTCCGAAATCGCTGCTACGGTTCGAGACTATCACGCCGCCAACACCGAGGTCGCCGAAACGTTGCGGCTGTGCCAGCATCTCGAGACCGCTGCCGAACACGCCGAAGAGCGTGGCAGCAAGGACACGGCAGCCGACCTGCGCGCCCAGATTGGCGAAATCATGGAGGGCCTCGAGGAAGCGAAAGCCGCCCTAGCCAATTTCCGTGAACTGGCCGAGCAATACGCCTCGGGCGAATACACCTACCATGTGCGTGGCAAGCCGTTCAAGGTCGAGACCACCACTGAATCACTGGCCCACTCCAACATCCCTCGCGTCGCTCTGCCCAAGATGCACGACGACGGGGCGTTGTACCAGTTCATCACCAAGGAGAACGCTCCCGGCCACTTCCCGTTCACGGCGGGCGTCTTCCCGTTCAAGCGCACCGACGAGCTCTCCGCTCGGATGTTCGCCGGTGAGGGCGAGCCTGAGCGCACCAACCGTCGTTTCCACCTCCTAAGCCAAGGCCAAGACTACGTTCGTCTGTCCACCGCCTTTGACTCGGTCACGCTCTACGGGCGTGACCCCGCTCGCCGCCCTGACATTTGGGGCAAGGTGGGCAACTCCGGGGTCTCCATCGCCACAACCGACGACGCCAAACGCCTGTATTCTGGCTTTGATTTGTGCAACGCCAACACCTCGGTCTCGATGACCATCAACGGGCCTGCCCCCATCATCCTCGCCTTCTTCCTCAACGCCGCTATCGACCAGCAGGTCGAGGCGTATCTGGCCGAACAGGGCAAGGCTGCGAAGTTGTTGGATTCGGCCTACCGCGGAGAACTCCCTGAAGGGCACAACGGGTTTGGACTGGCCACCGTGGGACGACGGGGCGACGAGATGGTGGACGCTGTCACCTATGCTGAGATCAAAGCGAAGACGCTGCAGACGGTGCGAGGAACGGTCCAAGCCGACATTCTCAAGGAAGACCAGGCGCAGAACACCTGCATTTTCTCCACGCCCTTTGCCCTCAAACTCATGGGCGACGTGCAGCAGTACTACATCGACCACGGCGTTCGC
>Ga0181568_10005627_pt1 | contig 11009 bp, 9 predicted proteins | sample 101ome_20_FD_133758 | JGI IMG/M metagenome (GOLD analysis project Ga0181568, IMG submission 133758) | Coastal salt marsh microbial communities from the Groves Creek Marsh, Skidaway Island, Georgia - 101404AT metaG (megahit assembly) | ecosystem: Environmental > Aquatic > Marine > Intertidal zone...
AAGGGCGTGCCATGGGGCAGGTAGAGCCGGTCACGGCGCTCCGGTGCCGGCAGGGCTCGCAGGATCGAGTCCATGTAGAGCGAGACCCTGGTCGCGGCCTCGCCCGCGCCGGTGATATAACGTCCGCCGCGGCCGAGCTCGCCGCGCACCCCCGCCGCGAAGAGCGTGAAACTCACCCCGGTGTGATACTCGAACCCGCGATACTCGACGGGATCGAGCGTCAGCGGCAGATCCGGCATCGCGTCATGCACGCCCGCGACCACCGCGGCGAGCCGCGCGACCTCCGCGCGTGCGCCCGGCGGCAGATCCACGTCGTTCATCTCACCGATGACCTCGTCGGCGGGACCGACCGTCTCGATCAGGGCACACAGCGCCTTGGCCGCGTCCGAAAAGGCGACGCCGTGGCCGCGCAGGATCGCGCCCGTCGCGTCCTCGTCCTTGCGGTCGAGGGCGGCGCGCAACTCCGCCGTCGTCGCGGCGTCGAGGTCGAGATTCTCGAGAATGCTGGCGACGAGCGCCGGCGAGTTCAGATCGACCGTCGGCCGCGCAACACCGGCCACCGCGAGCGCCTCGGCCGCGAGCGTGACCGCCTCGACGTCGGCGCTGACATCCTCGGCACCGATCAGTTCGAGGCCGACCTGCGCGAACTGGCGCTCGGGGCGGAGCTGGTTGCCACGCACCCGCAGGATCTCACCCGCATAGGACAGGCGCAGGGGGCGGGGTTCGTCCGCCAACCGCGCCTCTGCGATCCGCGCGACCTGGAGCGTGATATCCGCGCGCACGGCCATCATCTGCTGGCTGACGGGATCCATCACCCGGAACATCTGGCCGCCGAGACTGCCGCCGCCATTGGTTCCGTTCCCGGCCAGCGTGGTTTCGAACTCCACCAGCGGCGGCTTCACCTGGTCGTATCCGCTCGCGCGGAAGACATCCATGATCGCGGATATGGTCGACATTTCCTGCGCCGCGCGCGGCGGCAGCAGGTCGTGAAGACCGGCGGGCAGCAAGGCCCTGTTTTCAACCGAATCAGACATGACCGCGCGGGGTTTAAACGGTTTGACGAGCGTCGGCAATCCTACGCCCCGGTGCGGAGTCGGGAATCGCGGCAGGCCTATCGGCTTCCTGCGGGCCTGCCGGCCACCAGGGTCCCGTCCGCCAGCCCGTAGACAGCATATACAGCACCGGTCGAATCCAGAATGGCGGGCCGTACGGCCGTGACGATTTGCCGGTCATGCCGGACGGATTCGATCTCCGTGAAGACGCCGCCGGCGAAGGTCACTAACCGAAGCGTTTCACGGTCCGCGCCGGGGATCGCGATATCTGCGGTCCCGTCACCGGTCCAGTCATGCACCGCGGCCATGTCCTGTTCCCGGCTGCCGATCGCGTGATTGGAGAACCCACGCGCGGCGTGGTCTTCGTGGAGTTTCCGGTCCCTATACTCATAGAGGCGAAGCGTCCCGCCGATATGCGGTGTTTCCACGAACGCAATCTCGAGGTGTCCGTCGCCGTCGAAGTCGGCAGCCCCGGCGGGGTTCAGCCAGCGGTTCGCGCGCCCGATCGCGGGCACCTCCGCTTGAAAGATGACGCCGGTATCGCCGAGACCGAAAACAGCCAGCGCCGCGCCCGCATCGAGATAAGACTGCACCACGATCGCCTCGTCGCGCCCGTCCCCGTCCAGGTCGGAGAGCCGCACGCGCCGATCCTCGAACACGGACCCCTGGTCCAGCCTGTAGCGGGCGACCCGGCCGTTCATGCCCTCGAGCGCCAGCCCGCCGGCTTCGACTGCGTCTCCGAGGACAGCGTGCCTGTAGCGATCCGTGGGATCGGTCAACCAGGCGCGGACAATATCGCGGGTGCCATGGGTCACCTCGCCGTCGGAGAGGATATCCGGCGGTCTCACCCCCGCGGCCGTCCGTGCTTCCGGTGACGATGCCAGCGCGAGCTTTCCGTCGTTCAGGATGACCCGGCGCACGGTCCCGTCCCGAGACAGGACACCGACGGCCGCGGCCGGCATGGCGATGCCGCCCGCGATCCCGGGCAGGCGCACCACGGCGTCGCCGTCACGCAAAACCGCCGCGCGCTGCAGCTCCGCCGCCTCGCCCGCCGGCGCCGCCGCGAGCATGGCCGCCAGTGCCACCACAAAAACCGTGGCGGCCCGCCGGCGCATCAGAAGTTGAGAGCCTTCGCCTGGACGACGTTCGGCAGCGCGGCCACGGCGGCGAGCACGTCGGCCGGCACCTCCTGATCGACCTCCACGAGCGCGATCGCATCGTCGCCCGCCGCGGTCCGGCCAAGCTGGAATGTCGCGATGTTCAGGCCGGCGTCGCCGAGGACCGTACCCAGGTGCCCGATGAGACCCGGCTTGTCCTCGTTGTTGACGTAGAGCATGTGGCTGCCGAGTTCGGCCTCCATGGGCACGCCCTTCACATCCACGACCCGCGGCCGGTTTCCGCCGAAAAGGGTCCCGGCGACACTGCGCGTATTGTTCTCGGTCACGACGGTCAGGCGCACGAGGGTCTGGTAGTCGCCCTCCCGCGCCGTGCGCACCTCCGACACCTTGATGCCACGCTCCTGGGCCATGACCGGCGCATTGACCATGTTCACGCTGTCGAGCGCAGGTGACAGCAGCCCCTTCAGCGCCGCCGCGCTGAGCGGCTTCGTATTCAGTTCCGCCGCGTGGCCCTCATACTCGATGGTCACGCTCTTCAGGCTGGACTCGACGAGCTGGCCCGCGAAGCTGCCGAGCAGCTCGGCAAGCTTCATGTAGGGGACGAGCCGCGGCGCGTCCTCGGCGGACACCGACGGCATGTTCAGCGCGTTTACGACGGCGCCGGTCAGGAGATAGTCGGACATCTGCTCGGCAACCTGGATCGCCACGTTCACCTGCGCCTCGGTCGTGCTGGCGCCCAGGTGCGGCGTGCAGACGAGATTCTCGACGCCGAACAGCGCGTTTTCCTTCGCCGGCTCCTCCTCGAACACATCGAGGGCCGCCCCGGCGACATGCCCGGATTCGAGCGCGGCCTTGAGGTCCGCCTCGACCACCAGCCCGCCGCGCGCGCAGTTGACGATTCGCACGCCGGGCTTGGTCTTGGCCAGCGCATCGGCATCGATGATGCCGCGTGTCTGGTCGGTGAGCGGCGTATGCAGGGTGATGAAGTCCGCGCGGCGCAGGAGCGTGTCGAGCTCGGCCTTCTCGACCGCCAGTTCGACAGCCCGCTCGTCGCTGAGGAACGGGTCGAAGGCCACGACCTTCATCTTCAGGCCCAGCGCACGCTCGGCCACGATCGAGCCGATGTTGCCGCAGCCGATGAGACCCAGCGTCTTGGCGGTAAGCTCGACCCCCATGAAGCGGGATTTCTCCCACTTGCCCTGCTGGGTGGATGCATTCGCCTCGGGAATCTGCCGGGCGAGCGCCATCATCATGGCGATCGCGTGCTCGGCGGTCGTGATGGCGTTGCCGAAGGGCGTGTTCATGACAACAATACCGCGCGCGGTGGCCGCATCCCGGTCGATGTTGTCGACCCCGATGCCGGCACGCCCGATCACCTTCAGGTTGGTCGCGGCCTCCAGCACCTTCGCGGTCGCCTTGGTGGCCGACCGGATGGCGAGACCGTCATAGTCGCCGATGACGGCGATCAACTCCTCCTCGGACAGGCCGGTGTTCACATCAACGTCGATCCCGCGATCGGTGAAAATTTCCTTCGCGCGGTCACTCATCTTGTCGGAAATCAGTACTTTTGGCATCGGGTCTTCCTTCCGCGTCTCGGCGGCTTTCGGATTCTTTCTCGAAGTTCGGATCGCCGCTCAGGCGGCGGCGCGTTCGGTCTTGACGGTCTGGAACGCCCAGTCGAGCCAGGGCATCAGCGCGGCGAGGTCCGACTGTTCGACCGTGGCACCGGCCCAGATTCGCAGGCCCGGCGGCGCGTCGCGGTAGGCGCCCACATCGAAGGCGACGCCCTCCCCGTCGAGCAACGTCGCGACCGCTTTCGCCGCGGCTGCCTGCTCGTCGGCCGGGAGCGCCGTGAACCAGGGGTCCACGATCTTCAGGCACACGCTCGTCGTCGAACGCAGGGCCGGATCACCGGCCAGGAATGCCGCCCATTCGGACCCGGCAACCCAGGCGTCGATCACATCGAAGTTGGCGTTGGACCGCGCGATCAGGGCATCGACGCCGCCGATCTCGCGCGACCAGTCGAGGGCGTCGAGATGGTCTTCCACGCACAGCATCGACGGCGTGTTGATCGTGCTGCCCTTGAAGATGTCCTCGTTGAGCTTGCCGCCCTTGGTCAGCCGGAAGACCTTCGGCATCGGCCATGGCGGCGTGTAGCTCTCGAGCCGCTCGACGGCCCGCGGACTCAACACCAGCATTCCGTGCTGCGCCTCGCCGCCCAGCACCTTCTGCCAGGACCAGGTCACAATATCGAGCTTGTCCCACGGGAGATCCATCGCGAAGGCCGCCGAAGTCGCGTCACACAGGGTCAGGCCCGCGCGATCGTCGGGGATCCAGTCGCCGTCGGGCACGCGCACGCCTGACGTGGTGCCGTTCCAGGTGAACACCACGTCGCGCGTGAAATCGACGGTCGCGAGGTCGGGCAGCTCGCCGTAGTCGGCGTCGAGGGCGCGCACATCATCGAGCTTGAGCTGCTTGACCACGTCCGTGGCCCAGCCCTGCCCGAAGCTCTCCCAGGCAAGGATATCGACCGGGCGGGCGCCGAGAACCGACCACATGGCCATCTCGAAAGCGCCGGTGTCCGAGGCCGGCACGATGCCGATGCGGAAATCCTCGGGAATTCCTAGGATCTCGCGGCTGTCCTCGATGACCCGCTGGAGCTTGGCCTTGGGGCCCTTCGCGCGATGCGACCGGCCAATGCTGGCGTCAGCGAGCGCATCCAGCGACCAGCCGGGGCGCTTGGCACAGGGACCTGATGAAAATAGTGGGGACGCCGGACGGACGTCCGGCTTCGTCGTTACTTGCGTCATGTACGCGCTCCTTGCAGAACGCCGCACCTCGTTGGGGAGGCGTGGCCCGCCGCAGAACCTAGTCGTATTTGGCTGCGGGTCAAGCGCCGAGATGTCGCACGGAGCGGACGTCAGGACAGTCCGTAATACCAGGGAGCTACCAGGCTGAAGATCAGCCAGACGATGATCAGCAGGGGCGTGCCGACGCGCACGAAATCGACGAACCGGTAGTTGCCGGGCGCCATGACCAGCAGGTTCGTCTGGTACCCGACGGGCGACGCGAACGAGCAGTTCGCCGCAAACACAACGGCGACCGCGAACGGCTCGACCGGCAGCGCGAGGCCGTTGGCGAGGCCGACGGCGATCGGTGTGAACAACACGGCGGTCGCCTTGGTGCTGATGACGTTGGCCAGCACGGCGACCAACAGGAAAAACGCGGACAGGATCACCGCCGGCGAGGCATCGCCCACGAGGCCCAGCAGCAGTCCCGCCAGGAACTCGGCCCCGCCCGTCGCCTGCAACGCGCTGCCGAGCGCGAGCGCGGCAGCGATCATCATCACGATTGTCCGGTCGATCGCACGGGCCGCCTGGCGAATGTTCAGCACGCCGGTCGCCAGCATTGCCCCGGCCCCGACCAGGGTCGCGATCTCGATCGGGACGATCCCGAGCGCCGCCGACGCGATCACCGCGCCGAAGATGGCCAGCGTGCTCGTCGCATGGTGCACAGCGGGCATCTCGGCGGCGGTCCACTCCACCAGCAGGATGTCCTGGTTGCCGCGCAAGGCCTCGATATCGCTCTGCCGGCCCTGCATGAGCAGCACATCACCCGGTTCCAGGCGGATGTCCGTCACCCGCGCGCGAATCATCTGGGACCGGCGCTGAATGCCGAGCACCACGCAGTGATACTGGTAGCGGAACCCGATCTGGTTGAGGTTCTGACCCACCAGGCGCGACGCCGGCGTCACCATCGCCTCGGCCAGAACCTGGTTGCCGACCTGCCAGCGCTGGGTGCCGTCCTCGGTCTCGAACCGCTCCCAGTCCTGGTCGAGCTCGGGGTGGAACTGTTCCGGCTCGCCCTTGAGCGCCTCGGTCAGCGCAGCCCGTGTTGCGGCGACAACGATGATGTCGCCGTCACTCAGCGTGAAGTTGTCGTCGAAGGGCGGAATCACCGATTCCCCGTCGTGCAGGACGAGGCGGACGGTCATGTCCTTCAGGTCCGGGAAGAACCCGCCGCGCGGCTGCATCCCGTGAAACTTGGACCCCTTGGTGACCGCCACCTCCGCCATGAACTGGCGTCCGCCCCCGGCGATGGCGTTGGTCAGGAGCGCGCGTTCGGGAAGCAGGCGCGGACAGATGAAGATCACATAGACCACGCCAACGAGCGCGAGCGCCGCGCCCGGAACCGCGAACTGGAAGAAGGAAAAGCCTTCATCGCCGAGCTCGATGAGCATGCCCGACACGAGCAGGTTCGTGCTCGACCCGATCAGCGTCACCATCCCGCCGAGAATCGCCGCGAAGGACAGCGACAACATGAACTTGGACGGCGACTGGCCCAGCCGGGTGGCAAGCGCCTGCATGATCGGGATGAAGATCACGACCACGGGCGTGTTGTTCATGAATCCGCTGACCAGCAGCACTGCGACAAAGGCGAGCCCGGTCGCCAGCGCGGCATGTCCGCGCCCGTAGCGGAAGAACATCTGTGCGCCGGCCTCCAGCACGCCGGTGCGCGCGAGCCCCTCGCCCATCACCAGCAAGGCGATAACGGTCAGCAGCGCCGGGTTGGCGAAGCCCGCCAGCAACCGCGTCGGGGTGAGCAGGTTGTTGCCGTCGGCGTCGATGACCGGCACGAAGTGAAAGAACACCAGCAGGACGCAGATCACACCGAGCGAGGTCAGCTCGAAGGTAAGTCGCTCGAGCGTGTACATGACCAGCGCGACGACAATCACCGCGAAGGTCAGCCACATCCCAAGCTGCGTGGGGTCTAGTCCGACAAGATTGCTGATCATGCGGTTCCGGCTGGCATCGGGTCAGAGACGACCCAAGCCTAGCACGCGCGCGACTATGCCGCCGTCGCGCCGGCGCGGCTGCGCACGAAGACCGTGGCCTCGAAGGTCAGGACAGGCCCCGCCTCGGTTTCGACCGCAAAACCCAGCGTGACCACCCCGCGCGTCGGATCCGACTTGCTGGCGCGTGCCGCCACCACCTCGACCCGGGTCGAAAGGGTCTCGCCGGGACGCACCGGCGCCGTCCAGCGCACCTTGTCCATGCCCGGGCCGCCCAGCCCCGTCCCGTCCACCGCGCCGGTGCGGATGAACTGTCCGGTCGCGATTGCGACGGTCTGGAAGCCGCTTGCCACATGCTCGCCGAAGGCCGAATCCTTCGCCGCCTCCGGGTCGGTATGGAACGTCTGCGGATCGTGCAGTTCGGCGAACCAGATGATCTCGTCCGCGTCGAGCCGCACCGGCTCGGTCTCGATGATTCGGCCGACCGTGTAGTCCTCGAGGTAGAGCCCGCTCATGCCGCATCCTCCGCCGGCCGCCGCCGCAGGAAGGTGGTGGTGACGAGACTCGACACCTCGCGGCCATCGACGCGCGTGCCGAGACGCACGCGGATAATTCCGCGATCGGGACGCGATTTCGAAGCGCGCAGCTCCACGACTTCGGCCGTGGTGTGCAGCGTGTCGCCCGGACGCACCGGCGCCGTCCACCGAATCTCGTCCATGCCCGGACCGCCGAGGCTGTTTTCCTTGAACAGGCCGAGGCGCACGAACTGAGCGAAGGCCAGGCCGATGGTCTGGTGTCCGCTCGCGATCAGGCCGCGGTAGAAGCTGTCCTTCGCCGCCTCGGGGTCCGTGTGAAAGACCTGGGGATCGTACTTCTCTGCGAAGGTGATGATGGACTCTTCCGTCACGGTGACCGGTTCGGTCTCGAACGTCTCGCCGAGCGTGTAGTCGTCCCAGTATCGCGCTGTCATGGGATCCTTCCGGAAAGTGCAGGCGCGGACCCTAGCGCGGCGGAACGCCGGAATAAAGTGGCCTCAGGGGCCGCGTGCTGCCGAATCCGCCTCGGCCCGGGCTGCCTCCCACGCAAGGATCAGGCGCTTCTTTTCCGGTTGCCAGCGATAGCCGCTGATCGAACCTCCGCTGCGGATCACCCGGTGACACGGGATCAGCCAGGAAACCGGATTGCGCGCCACGGCGCCCGCGACGGCGCGCGCCGAACCCGGCGCGCCGACCCGGTCCGCCAGGTCCGAATAGGTGAGGACCGCGCCCTCGGGAATGCGCAGCAGCGCCTCCCAGACCTTGAGCTGGAACGGAGTTCCGCGCAGCACGAGATGCACCTCTCCATTCCCGAACGCCGCGTCGGCATGGCGCCGGGTCGCCTCGGGATCTTCCACCAGCTCGGAAGCATCCAGGCTGCCGCGCAGATCGGCAAGCGCCGCAGACCTGTCGCCGGTTCCATTGAAGGCGAGACCACAGACACCGCGCGGCGAGGCGACAATCAGGCACTCGCCGAACGGGCTGTCGTGCCAGCCGTAGCGCAGGGCGAGGCCCTCGCCGCGCCGCTTCCAGTCGCCGGGGGTCACCGCCTCGTGGGTGACGAACAGATCGTGCAGCCGGCCCGCGCCGGAAAGGCCCATTTCGAACGAGACATCGAGCACGCTTTGGGAGTCTCGCAACGCCCGCTTGGCGTGTTCCAGGGTCAGGTACTGGACATACTTCTTGGGGCTGACGCCGACATAGCGGGTGAAAAGGCGCTGCAGGTGAAACGCGCTCAGTCCGGCCTCTTCGGCGATCCGTTCGAGACCGGGCTGGTCCCGGTAATTCTCGCTCAACCAGGTCAGCAAACGACCGACCAGGGCAAAACCGTAATCGTCGTCGGAAGTCTCGTCGTGCGCCGTGCGTTCGAACGTTTCGGTCATGGCCATATCCGCGTCTCCTTCATACACCCGCTCCGCGGGTCCGCGCGATCCGTTTCACGCACCGGCGAACCTAGGCGGCGCACGGCGGCGCCCCCACCCGTTTCTTGCGGAAAAAGCGGAGCTTCAGCCGCGCTCGCGCTGCACCAGCACGACCCCGGCCAGGATCACCGCTGTCGCAATCATGAGAATCGGTGTTAGCGGTTCACCGAGGATGACCGGCGCGAGGCCGATGCCGATCACCGGCTGGATCAGCTGCAACGCGCCGATCCGGGCAACGCCGCCATCGGCCAGGGCCCGGTTCCAGAAGAGGTAGGCGAGAATCGTCGTGCCCCAGGCGAGCGAGCAGATGGCGAGCCAACCGGGCATATCGATCGCGGCCAGCGTCGCACGCCCGGAATGGAAGGCGACCACCGGGACCAGGAACGCGGCGGCGGCGATCACGGACCACATGGTGACCGTCAGCGCGCCGATCTCGGCGGTCAGTCGCGCGCCCGCGACATAGCCCACGACCCCCAGGAACATGCCGAGGAACACGAGCGCATCACCCTGCCAGGTCACGCCCGCGACGGAGAGGCCGAGCGCCTCCCAGATCAGGAGCAGCGCGCCGACCGAGCCGACCGCGACCCCCACCCACCAGCGCCAGCCCGGTAGCAGCCGGTTCAGCACAGCCATGATCGCACCGGCCATCACGGCGCCCGCCGCCGTCCCGGCGGCCGCATGGCCGGCGGTCGTGTGCTGGACGCCCCAGCTGAAGAAAACAGGGAACAGGACGAGCCCGCCCAGGCCGGAGACAAGGACGAGGACAATCGCGTCCCGGCGCAGCGGGATCCGGCATCCGGCGATGGCGATCACCAACGCGGCCACCGGCGCCGCGACCACCGCGCGCAGCGCGCCCACTGTGATCCCGTCCGCCGTCAGCGTCGCGACCTTGGTGAACACGGGGGTCGCGCCGTAGATGAACACCGCGATCAACGCGAGGGTATAGAGTCGGTATCGGCTGGTTTCGGACATCGGCCCCCGGCGGCTTCAGCGCCGTTGCACGAGCCCGACACCGAAGAGAATGATCACCGTGGCCGCGACGAGCATCGGCGTCAACGGCTCTTGCAGGAAGATGGCCGCGCCGACCACGCCCACGATCGGCAACGCGAACTGCCAGACACTCATGCGCCCGATCCCGCCCCGGGACAGGGCGTAGATCCAGGTGATGTAGGCGACGATGGTCGAGCCGGCCGAGAGATAGACGATTGCCACCCAACCCATAGGCTCCACGGCCGCCCAGGCCGCGCCATCCATGCGCATGATCACGAAGGGCAACTGGATCACGGCGGCGATCACGACGCTCCACATGGTCACGCCGATCGCGCCGTAACGCGGCGTAAGGCGCGCACCCGTGACGAAGCTGACCGCCGCGGAGAATCCGCCCGCCGCCGCCAGCAGGTCGCCCTGCCACGTGGCATCGACGGAATCGAGCCCGATCGCCTCGGCGATGAGGACCACGACCCCGGCGAACGCGACCGAAACGCCGATCCACCAGCGCAACGCCGGCAGTTTCCGGCTGACCAGGGATTCGAGCAGGCCGACGAAGATCGGCGTGGCCGCCGTCACGACCGCGGCGTGGCCGGCCGAGGTCTGCCCCACACCGAGCGTGAACAACACCGGGAAGCCGATCACGCCCGACACCCCGAACAGCAGGATCAGCCACTTGTCACGGCCGACCCAGGGCAGCGGGCAGCGCAGGAACGCGACGATCAGGACCGCCAACGGAAGCGCCGCCACCGTCCGCAGGAGCGCCAGCGACATGATATCGACCGACATCGCGCCGAACTTGGTGATGATCGGTGTACCGCCCCAGGTGAAGACGGTCACGAGCGCACCCGCCGTGGCGAGCGAGAAGAACCCGACCGTGGCGGCCGGCATGTTCGATGACGAACTCATCGCGTCAGACCTCGAGGCGGCCGGGCTCGAACGTCACGCCGTGATCGAGCGGCCCGTGCCCGCGGCCATAGCCCGGCGCGGCGGCGATCGCCTGGCGGACATAGGCGCGCGCGCGCGCCACGGCCTCTGGCAGCGCCATTTTCTGCGCAATTCCGGCCGCGATCGACGAAGCGAGCGTGCAGCCGGTCCCATGG
>Ga0181568_10005630_pt1 | contig 11007 bp, 13 predicted proteins | sample 101ome_20_FD_133758 | JGI IMG/M metagenome (GOLD analysis project Ga0181568, IMG submission 133758) | Coastal salt marsh microbial communities from the Groves Creek Marsh, Skidaway Island, Georgia - 101404AT metaG (megahit assembly) | ecosystem: Environmental > Aquatic > Marine > Intertidal...
CACAGTATCTCTATACGGCAAGTTACATACAGATTGATGCAAGATACAATAGCACCGGAACCTTAAACTTTGCCTGCGACCTTTATGATGTAGGCAATGTTGGAACAGGATCAGACACAGTGGATGGAACATTAAGCAGTACCATAACCATCAGGCCGCCTTCTACTACTTATATCACAGGCACCTGGGGAACACCAAGTAATTCAGCCGCAAGCTGGGTAGTAACTTAATTTTAATCATACTCGTTGTAATGCATAATTACTTGCATGGCCAAAACACTCGAACTAGCACAAAATATTAAACGTAGATACGACCACAATCAAAACAAAATTGTTCTAAAAGAAAAGTATCACGCAAAAATGATTTTTTCTTACAATGATGGTATGTGGGAAGCTGGACCTCAGCTTTTAAATATTCTAAACCTTGCACAAGAACAAACAATGGTGTTACTGGACAATTTTGATACCCCAATCATGGTTGATGTACATGAGCTTCGTGAACTAGCATACAAAATTAGGCAAGAACAAATGAATCAGTGGCAGGACGAATGGAATCAAATCAGAATCAAACGATAGGAGCAATCATCTATGCGTTTGATCACGAAATCGCATATACCAAACTAGCCGTCGACTGTGCAAAGCGTGTTCAAAAACATTTAGATATACCATGTTCTCTGATTACTGATAAGCCATTTAAGCATGAGGTATTTGAACATGTAATATTAGTGGATACTCCCAAGTACAAAAATCGTAGATGGTGGTACGATACTGACAAAACAACATTATGGCTCAACGGGTCACGCAGTAATGCTTATGATCTAAGCCCGTATGATCGCACACTGCTTCTTGATGCTGACTATTTGGTCTGTGAAAATAAAATTTGTAATCTACTAAACAGCTCGCAACCTTTTTTTGCTCATAAACGTGCAATGAATGTTAAAGATAAGCAACCAAGGTGTGTAACATTTGGTACCAAACACACAGAAATGTGGTGGGCTACCTTAGTTGTATTTGATCGTAGTGAATTTAGTCAAGATGTTTTTTCAGCCTGGCAGATGATAGAGACAAACTATAACTATTATGCCGGCATGTTTGGATTCGAACGTAAGCAGTACAGAAACGACTATGCAATTAGCCTTGCATTGTTATTAGCAAATGGTAATTTTATGCCTACGCAGTGTGATATACCATGGCCATTGTTCAATGCAGACACTGACTGTGCTGTATATTTTAACAGTGAACAATCATGTGAGGTAAACTATGGCATAGTAGATGAACCTGCCACCTTAGAGCACAAGAAATTAGAAATATGCGATTTTGACATTCATGTAATGGGCAAAAGTTATTTGGATAACAATTATGCAGTACAAAGCTGATAAAGGATATTTGGTTGTTGCCGCTAACAATAGCACAACAGATTATACAAAGTGTGCAGAAGTATTAGCAAAAAGCCTACGAGTTTGGCACCCAGACGTTAAAATATGTTTATTGACTAATGTTACTGACTATGCAAATACTGTATTTGATTTTGTCGAATACTTTGGTACTGATAGTGATTTAGAATGGAAGGTTGATCTTGATTGGCAAGTTTACTTTAAAAGCCCGTTTCATGAAACAATTAAAATTGAAGCCGATATGTTGCTTACTAGTCCATTTGATCATTGGTGGACATTCTTTAGGAAGTATGACTTTTGGGTAAGCACAGGATGCAAAGACCATAGAGGCAATGCAGGTAGTAGCCGCGTTTACAGACAAATTTTTGATGTCAATCACTTGCCTGATGTATATAACGCTATTACATATTTTCGCAAAAGTCTACATGCTGAACGTTTTTTTAATCATGTCCGAGATATATTTGCGCATTGGGACTCTGTGACTAATTGTTTAAAACAAGGCCACGGACAAATACCCAACACTGACTTGGCCTATGCAGTTGCTATAGATAAATTTGGTCCAGCAGATTGTACGTCACCTTTAGCAGGACCTCAAATCACACATATGAAACCACGAATTACTAACACAAGTGCAGAAGATTGGAGTAATGAACTTAGTTGGGAAATTGTTGATGGTGTGGTTAGAATAAACGGCTATGCACAACATGGAATGTTGCACTACCATCATAAACACCTAGCAAGTGAATTTGAGAAATATTATGAGTGAAATAGATTTTGAAGCTCTGTTTCAACAGGCCTTAAGCGATCATCCTGTAAAACCAATAGAATACCGGGTATACTATGGCGATGATGGTGAAATACTCACCTACACCTGTGATGACTTGCCTGGAAACTTTTTAGTGATTGATGCAGAAGTTTTTGCGCAAGGTCGCTATGATTTAACAGTGCTAGACGGAAAATTAGTAAGTAAAAACAGCTTCGACTCCTATTACAAGATGGTGCCTGGGGATCATGGGACCCCAGTGTGTGCAACTAACATGATGTTGATTGACCCTGATAGTGAATTATATTGGCATGAAAAACAAATTTTTATCATGTAAATATTATATTAGAGGAAACAAAAATGTTGAAACATATTGTTGCACTCCTAATAATAATAACAGCTGGTGCAACACACGCAGAAGAAATACCCCAAGGTGGCATGCAGTTACCTATTAATACTCAATGTACAAATCCTAGTACAGAGATGACAGATATTGTAACAACAAAATATGCTGAAGTAGCGTTTGCCGAAGGACAAGCCATGGTACAGTATCAAAGAACTGGCGAATGGGTGCAAGTTCCTTTCACACTATATGTGAATCCAAAAATACTTACCTGGAGCATGATTGCTTTTATGCCATCGGGTCCTGCATGCCTAATAAGTAGTGGAGAAGGATTTATTCCTGCTTTAAACACAACATACTAGGAGTACCATGATACAAATAGACGTAGCTGATCTTGACTGCATCTACCTTTCCTATGACGAACCACAAAAAGAAGAATTCTGGATCAAAGTCCGCAACATAGTGCCTTGGGCAAAACGTGTCGATGGAGTAAAAGGCAGCGACGCCGCACACAAAGCTGCCGCTGAAGCAAGCGATACAGAAAGATTTGTCCTTATCGACGGCGACAACTTGCCCGATCAAGCATTTTTCAATACCACCCTCGAGCTCAAAGATGAAGTCTGGGAAAATGCTGTGTTTAGATGGAGAGCCCGTAATCATATTAATGGACTAATGTATGGCAATGGTGGTGTTAGTTGCTGGACAAAAACATTTATACAAAACATGCAGACACACGAAGCCAGTGCAGGCAATGATGCTACTGATGTTGAGTTTTGTTTTGACCCGCTGTATTGGGCAATGCATGACTGCTATAGTACAACATATCCAAATGGCAGTGCAAAACATGCTTGGCGGGCTGGATTTCGCGAAGGTGTTAAGATGTGTTTAGATGCTGGCACAAAACCTTCAGTTGAACAATTCAAACATAGAGTACACAGCAGAAACTTTGATCACTTAACAATTTGGCACAATGTAGGCTTGGATGTTGAGTATGGTGATTGGGCAATAGCAGGCGCAAGGATGGGAACACAGTGGACCATGCTGAGTGGTTGGAATCACAAACAGGTACAGTGGTTTGACACATTAGAAGATATTTGGAATCGCATGAAGGACCAGGACCCTGCTGATATCATTGAGCGTTATGCAGATCAATTAGCCACACAACTTGATTTGCCTATGAATCTGTACACCGCAGACCAAAGCAAGTTTTTTAAACATCACTACCGCAGTAACTGGCGTAATCGCGGACCAATGGTTAGAGAATGAGTTACTTAAACTTACCCTTAGATGAATTAGAAGAATCACATTCAGGTATACCTGGGTTAAAACAAATTTTAAATAAAATAAACAACAAAGACACTTTTATTTTGTTCAATGTTTTTTTGCAAAATTATCCAATAATTGACTTTCCGTCCAATCGAGAATTGTATGTTCTATTATACACTCATGAATTGTTTGTTCAAGATGATTTTTTAAGAATTTACAGAGAGAATGTCAATTCTCAGTTTATAATCTTAGGAGATTTTTATTTTAACGATTTGGCAAACTTAGATAGAGTAAAATGTATTAGGTTATGCACATGGAATATTATTACTAAAAATATAAAAGTTTCGCCAGTTGACTGGAAAAACAAAACAATTAGAATAAGCAGTTTAAGCAATTATGTTACTCAATATAGATATTTTATTACATGTCTGTTACAAGACAAAACAGACTGTCTGTTGTCGTGGCACAACAAGAAACGTACAAGGGGAACCGACAGGCATATCAATGTCAAAACAGGACATCCGCTGAAAGACAGTTTAGTTGATACACTTGAGGTAAACAAGAACGATGAAACATTTTTTAACGACTACCTCTTAGATGCTGATATTATAGAAGACTCAAAAAATATACCAGCTTACAAAAATAGTCTAATTAATTGCACAAATGAAACAACAGATGTAAGCAGAGGTGATGTGATTGGTCGTTTACCAATACCTTATATAACAGAAAAAACGTGGAAACCTCTTTGCTATGGCAATGCACTGATCTTCTCTGGACACCCAGGCACTAGACAAAGACTAGAGGAAGCTGGATTTATTTTTGATTACCCTTGGGATAATTCTTATGACGACGTCATTGGAGACCTAGATAGATTGGAGCATTTGTTACACGTCGTGCAAAACATTTGTTCCATGGATTTTGATTTTATATTACATTCAATCAAAGAAAGTTGTGAATACAATATCCAGCACGTTAAAAGCCAAAGTTTAGTTCAACACATAAATTCTGTCAATGATAAGGGATTAGAAATGTTGGAAAACATTATATGAAACAAAACAAAGGCGATGAGGTAAACAGTGATTTCAAAAGCAAGTTTCTTAGCGACGCTGAAATAGCCCAACAAAAGTTAGATACTGTAAGTCCAAGTATGTGTCTTGCCAAGTGGAAACAAGTTAGTTTGCATTTAACCAATGGTATGAATAATAGTTGTTATCATCCCCCATTGCATGCAATTGATGCTGGTAAACTGCAAGATGATCCTGGTGCATTGCATAACACTGATCATAAAAAGGCGATGCGTAAACTTATGTTAGAAGGTGTACGCCCTGAAGAGTGTGGATATTGTTGGGCAATGGAGGACAACGGTAAACTCAGTGACAGACATTATCGCAGTGGAGAACCATGGGCAATCAAAGACTTTGACAGCATAATTGCTAGCGACTGGGACACACCTGTGTTACCTAGTTATGTAGAAGTAAACTTTAATAGTGTATGCAATTTAAAATGCAGTTATTGCTCACCTCAATTTAGTTCAAGTTGGATGCACGAAGCAGAAACCAAGGGAGCATTTCCAACCAGCACACCTCATAACGATCCTGCATATTTTCGTGGAGCAAGACGTCCGATACCACATAGAGAATACAATCCTTATGTAGAAGCATTTTGGGAATGGTGGCCAGAACTGTATCCAGAACTGGAGCATTTCCGAATGACTGGCGGAGAGCCGCTTATGGACAAAAACACATACCGTGTATTTGACTATGTTCTCGAGCACTACAATCCAAAACTTCACCTAAATGTAACCAGTAATTTTAGCGTAGAAGATAAACTTTGGGACAAGTACATTGATTATGTAAAACGTTTAACCGAACAAGACAGGGTTGAGCATTACATGCAGTATGTAAGTTTGGATGCTTGGGGAGCAAGAGCAGAATACATACGCCACGGATTAGACTTTAATCTTTTATGGGACCGGGTTAATCAGTACCTCGACGAAGTACCTTATCGTAGTAGTCTAACGTTTATCATTACCATGAATAATCTCAGTGTTACCGGCTTACCAGATCTAATGGGTGCAATACATGGACTACGTCAGTTGTATAGCAACGACTATCAACGAGTGTGGTTTGATACACCTGTATTGCACACACCAAGTTGGCAAAGCATGCAGTTGCTTCCTGAAAGCTACATAACACAACTTGATGCGCTGTGGGCATGGATGTGTCATCATGCAGAAACAGAGGACACTAGATTTAAAGGCTTCAAAGATTATGAATTGCAACGCTTAGACAGAGACATAGCCTGGATAAGGTCAGGTGCTAATCTTGATCGTGAGTATATTGCAAAACAGAAGGCTGATTTTTATAGATTCTTTGCTGAACATGACACTCGTCGCGGCACAAACTTTTTGCAAACATTCCCTGAAATGCGTGAATGGTGGGAAGAATGCAGTTACCTAGCCAATCATTCCTGACTCCAAAAGTACTCTTTGGCTTGATCTAGAATCTCTCTTGTTGTTTCTTGTCCTTGTATCTGCTGTACAGTTTTTCCTAGACGTTTCTGAATGTCCAACAATATAGGATTTTGGAATGTCCAAGAGATATATCCGTTATAGCCGAGATAAAGATTACCGGGCATCACTGGATCTACATTGTCCCAGGGCGGGATAAAAGCGTGTTGCACACCGTCCCAGGTAATATGTTGCAGATCAATATTATTGATAAAAATTTGCTTTACTTCTACCCACTTATCATCTCTGTGGTGATTGATGCCATAGTGATGAAATTGTAACACACTTTGTTCGGCCTGTAACTCTTGTTGTACTTTGAATTCTACAACATCTATATTTGCTTCAAAACGTTTTACTGTTTGACCATTCCATTGTATCTCACACAACGGCCAACCGCTTTCATTGTATTGGTTGTGTGAAAGACGGAGTTGCACTGTTATAGGAATTTCGTGTAATTTTATCATAACTTTGGCGCAGTCTTGTTAGTTGGTGATCCCCGTTCCATACAGTATAGCCTAAATCCATCAATAGCTCTTGTACTAGCACTCTGCGTTTACAACGTTCTAAAAGCGTCAATCCTGGATTGTTTTCATTGACCCAATCAAGTCCAAACAGTTTTTCATTGCCAGTTTCTGTGCTAAACTCTAGTCCTAATGCTGTGCCGTTTATGTGCAAAGGAGTCCCTTCATCGATACTTAGTGTACCGCCAAGGTTGACACCAAATATAGTTCCGTCTATAGCGTAACCTTGATACTTAGTAAACTGTTCCAGTGTTTCGTGGAAGTCTGCTTCTGTTTCAGTCGGATACCCTACGATAATAAGGAAATAGCAATTCATGTTGTTTGCTCTAAATTGCTCCAGCGTATAGTCTAGGTCGCTGTTTAGAAAACCTTTGTTCATATCATTTCGTACATTTTGACTCAGGCTTTCAATACCCATTGCTAATCCATTCATTCCTGCACGAGCGGCTGAAGCATAATCTTCAGGCCGTAGTTGGCTTGATGTCCTCACAATCCATTGGCCGCCCCAATGAAAAAAACGTTCCCCAAGATTGTTTTTATCGTAGTAGTCGTTCAACCGTTTGCAAAGATCACGGAAACTTTTAAGGCTACCGTTTATAAGACTGTCTGTAAAGAAAAAATGCCGCACACCGTACTTTTCATAGTGTTGTATCATCTCTGCCGCTACATTTTCGCCACTGCGATAGGTGTACTTTTTCCAAAACGCATGGATGTCACAAAATGTACATCTGCGCACACACCCTCTACTGGTAGTTACTGGTAGTTGTACAATATTGTTGCTGTACTTGTAGGGTAGATCGATAATATCATCATAGTTAGGAAAAGCAATGCTGTCAAGATCTGTCAATTGTTCGTAGTTGTCATTGTTAATGCCTGCAATAACATTATCATTATTGCGTAATATATTAAGTAGGGCATTCTCTCCTTCACCACGAACAAAGAAGTCAACTAAACCTTGCTGTTTTAATCTTGTGCCAAAGTCATTTTTCTCGCTCGCAATTCCTGTTGTACTGAGTCCTGCACCGCCCACTATTATTTTTCCAGACCATACAGGTCGTAATCTTGACAGCAGTTCTTCAGTAGCACGTTGGCACTCAAATGTAAACACACTTATACCTAAAAATTTAGGATTAATTTCCTGTATTTGCTGGATACAACTGTCATACCAAGAATTTATTGTTGTTAAATCTTCTTCAGTGACCTTATTGCTTTGTATTGTAAAATAGTTATCTATACGATTTGTTGCCTCAGGGTCATCAATGCTTGTAAATAGCTGTAGGTTAAAGTCTTTCACCTGTGCAGAATATCCAGCCTTTTCGCACACACCTTTGAGCAAACTAGGTGCCGCCGGTGGATACACAAGGCTGATGCTGGGTACATTTACAATAAGGATATCCATGGAAAATATTTATAGTTGGCCACTCTGGCACTGGCATTTTGAATTAACTAGTGCGTGTACATTAAAATGTCCAAGATGTAGTAGAACAGAACTTCCTGAATCGCTAGTGATTGACAACCTATCCTTAGAATTTTTTGAAACTAACTTTCCTGCTATCATTGTAAATCAGATGCAACGAATAAGTTTTTGTGGCTACGACGGTGATCCAATTTATAATAAACAATTTATAGAAATTTGTCAATACTTTAAACAGATCAAACCTGAAGTTGAACTTTACATTGTAACCAATGGTAGTTACAAAACTGCACAATGGTGGGAAGATCTTACCAGTGTGCTTAATGAATATGATCAAATACACTTCAGTATCGATGGACATAATCATGAAAGTAACACAAAATATCGTGTGAACAGTGATTGGCAGAGTATAATGCTTGGTGTAGCCACGGTTGCATGTACCAATGTGAGAATGATTTGGGATATTATATACTTTGATTTTAACTACCAGCACATAGATACTATAAAACAAATGGCCAGGCAGCTTTGCTTTGATGGTATGCGAATAACAAAAAGCAACAAGTTTGGTCATTTTTATCCTGCTCTTGGAACCAACTTACAGCCACCAGTTGAGTACATGAGTGAGACTGGTAGATTTGAAAGTGAAACAATAAGATTCACAGATAGAATTATTCACGACAAAAGTTTTCTAAATGCAGTAGACCTATATCAGCAGTATCAGGATAACAAAGACATAATTCCTTTATGTAAAATAGGCACCAAAGGCCTATTTGTAGACAGTCAAGGATATTTTTATCCTTGTTGTTGGATTGTTAATCGGTATGATCATGCAAACTACACACAGTGGCTTACCGATGATAAAAATATAAAACAAAGCGGCTTACAGTCGGTGCTGAACAATCCGTTTTGGGAGACTTTCATTGGGCAAATAAACAGCAACAATATTTGCAATTTGAAATGCGGTAAAAACCAAGTCGACAAAGATACAATAGTGAGATGGTAGATGATAGGGCAACTGGATAATTTTTTAACCGCTGACGAAGTGGAATGGTTCAATTGGTATTGGAGTGTGTTACCAAATAAGATTGATACTGGTCAAAGGCACCGTAGCATGACACACTTTGATCAACCTTTTTTTGAAAGGATACGCTCACTGTTACAGCAACGCATATTACCCAATGAAGAAATAACAACAGTAAACATTAATGTAGATTATCTTCCGGGCGGTGTACACAGTGATGGTTATATAGATTTTGAAAAGAATGACAATCTTGGCCATACCTATCTGGTGCCACTGGCAGTAGACGGCGATTTTGCCACTGTGATTTTTGACAAAACCAGCGACGAAGCTGTAACGCTTAATGCGGAATTAGGCATGGGAGACAGTGGCATTGTTACCTACAAGCAGGTAGGCAGGCACTATTTTAATTTAGATGATACACCATTTGACGAAAGTATACACAAGCAGTATCTTACCCATTTAGATATCCATTCTCTTCGTGGACTTAAAGTACAACAGATACAACACTGGAAGATTGGCAGAGCCCTTGTATGGCCAAGAAAAAATCTACACTGTAGTGCAAATTTTTCAAGCCCGGCTGTGCGCGACACACTATTGGTAGCAACAAAATTATGTTGAACAGTCTAGACATTGAACTTGAATTATACGGCGTATGGCACATTGCTGTAATTGTAAATGATAACTTTTTGTTTTATACAACTGAAAACACACTGAGTGTACCGTTAGACACATACCCGGCTAAAGTAAGTTTAGTTTTTACAGGCAAAAATTACAATAACCCTGAGCATGCTGATAATTATTGTAGGATAAAAAATTTGTATTTGAATCAACTGAAATTTCCTTATCTAATACAGCAAGCATGTTTGTGCAGTGATAACAAAGACTACAAGTACATTCAAGCATGTGACTATGTTAATCTTAACGGAGTTTGGCAAATCACAATCCACAGCGACACGGCACAGAAACAATTAGAGCAATTGGTATAATGGCAAAGCATTCTGATCAAAAATTAAAAGCGGACGAAACATTTCAACAATACAAAGCTCGTGTGATGGATAGCAAAAGCGCAAGTTTCTGCGGTGCTAAATGGTATTACAGCACAATATGGTTGGGCAGTGGTATGACAACTAGTTGTCATCACCCATTACCTCACAGGGTAAGCGAGGATGAAGTTCGCGCAAACTATAAAGCTCTAGCTAATACTGCAATCCGCAAACGTGAAAGAGCCGAAATGCAACAAGGTATACGTTGTCATGGCTGTGATTACTGCTGGCGCATTGAAGATCTAGGCGGCGACCAAATCAGCGACAGAGTGTATAAAACAGTATTATATGATGATCTTGCACTGGAGCAAGCCTATACCAGTGATGCTTCACAGGATTTTGATTTAAAATATCTTGAGATAAGTTTTGATCGTACATGTAATCTTGCTTGCAGTTATTGCAACCCTGCGTTTAGCACCACATGGGTAAAGGATATTAAAAATAATGGACCATACGAAGTTCTAGTGACAGACGCACAGGATCACTATACGCATGCACACGGTGATGCAGGCAAGTACGATCACGCAGACGAAAATCCTTATGTTGAGGCGTTTTTCAAATGGTGGGAGGCTGATCTAAACCATACGCTTACGCATCTGCGTCTTACAGGCGGTGAGCCACTTATGAGCAAGCATACTTGGAAGTTGTTTGACTGGTTTGAAAACAACAGCAGAGAATTGTATTTTGCTATAAACAGTAACTTGATCAGCAAACCTGACATCATTAACAAATTA
>Ga0181568_10005634_pt1 | contig 11001 bp, 5 predicted proteins | sample 101ome_20_FD_133758 | JGI IMG/M metagenome (GOLD analysis project Ga0181568, IMG submission 133758) | Coastal salt marsh microbial communities from the Groves Creek Marsh, Skidaway Island, Georgia - 101404AT metaG (megahit assembly) | ecosystem: Environmental > Aquatic > Marine > Intertidal zone...
ATTTTATAGGCAATATATACCAGTGTCAAATGAAAATTTGGATTTTATTCCTCTCCTTGCTTTTGCTAAAATGCAATACAGATCTTACAAGAGATTTTAGACTGAGTATTGATAAAAAAAATAAAAAGTTTACACCCGACGATACACTAAAATTCAATCTTCTAAATAAAAAAAATCATACTATTGATTCAATAGTTTATCATTTGGAGGGAAAAAAAATTAGTAATGATCAACCATTGAACAATAAAAGGTTAGGCATTTATAATCTAAAAGCTTTGGTATATGTTTCCGGAAATAAATTTGAATACAAAGAAAATATAAGTATTGTATCTCCCACAAAACCACAATTATTCACATATGATATTGTAAATGAATATCCACATGACAAAACTGCTTATACACAAGGGTTGGAATTTTACCGAGACACCCTTTATGAAAGTACAGGATTAAGAGGAAAATCTAGTTTACGTAAAGTTGATTTTAAAAGCGGGAAAATATACAATCAAGTTGCTCTAGATAAGGTATATTTTGGTGAAGGCATAACCATTTTAAACGATAAACTATTTCAGCTTACATGGCAAGGCAATATGGGTTTTCAATATCAACCCGATAAACTCAAAATAGAACGTTCTTTTGCTTATCAAGATAGTAAAGAAGGATGGGGGCTATGTAATGACGGTAAAATAATATACAAGTCCGATGGATCGAATCAAATTTGGATTTTGGATCCTGACACACAAAAAGAAATTGATAAAATCCAAGTAATGACCGACAAAAACGCTATTAGAAAGGTCAATGAATTAGAATGGGTTGAAGGAAAAATTTATGCGAATACCTACCAATTCAACAAAGAAGTAGGTATCATAATTGATCCAAAAAGTGGCAGTGTTGAAGGGGTCATTGATTTTTCGGGATTAAAAAGTAAAGTCGAACAAGTCCCTAATTTGGATGTTCTAAATGGTATAGCTTACCACCGCGAAAGAAAAACATTTTTTGTTACAGGGAAAAATTGGAGTAAATTATTTGAAGTTAAAATCCTACCAAAAAAATGAGTCATCATTTAACTCAAATTTATGAAGTAAATGAATTATATCAAGATAATCTCGACCACTTTATCAATCTTAAGTGCTAGCATTGACAAATGAAATTGCCAAAGTTTGAAAACTTTTTTCAGAGTCCTCTGCTTTATGGATAATTAGAAACCACGAATTAAAATACAAACCAATTATATTGTTATATTTCAATTTTATACCCAAAAGTTGAGAATTACAAGACGATAAAGTTTATGACAATAAAGTACAAACGACTAACGAATTATTACAGATTTCCCTGAATACTCCCCTTTTGGTAAATTGACAACTAATTGCGAAAAACCAGGATTAGCGATCCACTCAGATCTATAATTCTCATCTGTTACTTCAAACTTTTTGGAGAGGTGAAGAACCAACATAGACAATTCCCTATTCGGGTCACTAACGGTAATTTGTTCAATCTCATCTTCTTGATCTAACTCTACCATTATAATACTAGGGGCAGAAGCTTGAATGGTCAACTCATCACTGACCTCGATATATCCAGCACGATAAAAAACAGCCTGAATGAGATTGAGTTCACTGTTTTTAACGGCCTGCAAATAAGGAGTATTTGAAAGTATATCAACAGGGTTTATGACCTCCCCTTTTTCTAATTCATCAAGCTTGGTATTCGGTCTGACAATATATTCATAAGATTCATTATTGGGTGAAATACCATGGTTGATCCACAATTTAAAAACCTCTTTATTGATATGATCTTTGGGGGAATCAATCTGCTTATTTATTCTCCACCACGACCCTTCTGCATAATCATTTTGTAGGTCTATATCAACTTGAAGAGGTAAAAAATAAGCCACCTTATCGTGATGAATCCATTCAACATCCTGATACACCTGGGATCCATTGTCAAGTTTTCGACTTTTCCCTTTAGAGGAAATATTAACCTCACCGTTCAACCAACACTGATTTATGGTTGTATTTACCTCATTTTTTGATTTTGATGAAATTCCCGAACCCAAACAAACGTATTGGTCATCAAAGAAAAACCAAGATTTTCTTCCTACCAGAGGATCATGAGCACTTTTAAAGTCAAAGCCAACTGCCCCGTAACGCCCGTCGCTCACAGCACCAACAAAATCAGTCAAACCTAATTTTTTAATTTCACTATGGTGGGGTAATTGATCTTTTTGCACAACAGTTGTTCCAGGAATTTTTTGATAATCCAATACAGGAGAAATATCCTCATACTCATTGCCACGAGTATAAATATGATTAGCACCGTCACCTCTGTGATGATTCAATAATCCCTCACTGTTGTAAGGACTCTCCATGTTCATGTTTCGGGAAGAATACAATCTGACTGAAGAATAAAAATTGGGTCTTTGAAAAGTAAAATGCTCACTGTTCCAGTAAAAGGTAGCATGCGAAATTGGTCTTACATTGGATGTTTTCGACCTCAATTTTATAATTTCTTTCAATTCGTCCGATCGATAGTCGGTCAGTTCTACAATCTTTTTGGGAATTTCATTATCAAAGGCTTTGGTACTTCCAATCCTCGAAATACTTCTGTTCTTAGCACCAAAATCGGGTTTTACGCCATAAACGGAGGTCTTACAAACACCGTCTAAGTAATAATTAACTAAAATATTTATTTTTTCTGTAGAAAAAGCATATTCAGTATTTCTTACATAATAGGCCCATTCCACAAAAGCATCGGCCCAACCAAGACCATAGGAGAGGGTATTATTTACTCCATCTGTTCTGTGGTGAAAACTATAATCGTATTTCAATCCCCTGCCATTGGCTTTTAAAAACTCAATAAATCCTCCAGTATTAGATTTTGAAAAGGTATAACCAAAATCATTGCCAATCCAATCAACAAACTTAATTTCATTTTCTATGATATTGATGATTAATTCAAATTGGGTTTCATCATTCAAAAACAGTTGGTTTTTGGCTGCGATAGAAGACACTTTGATTCGATCTCCACCTGGTCTTGAGCCACCCTTGTTGATATCAGCTCGATTGATGATCTCTTGCGATTTTAAAATCAACCAATCAGGGAGCTGATCTCCAATTACTAGTATGAGTTCTATCAAGCTTTTTGGAGTACCAATCTGATTATTCCACCAATTCTCTCCTACAAAATCATTTTTACACCAAAAGTATAATCCATTTACTATCTTTTGGAATAGGGATTTGTCTTTAAAATGTTTTGAGGTATTGCTTTTGTATGCAACGGCCATTTTAACAAGATTATTAAGATGAATTCCGTTATCAAACCCCTCTCTTGAAACATCGCTGTATTTAATAAAGGGCCATTTTTCTCCATCAAAATCAGAGCTGATCTGATTGATATTTTCGTCAAAATTTACCATTGTAGAATTTGAATAACCATTCAAATGGTTTTCAATAATACTTTGGTAGACCCTAGACTTAATGATTTTTATACTAGTTTCCTGTGCATTAAGTCTAAAGATAATCATAGAAATAAACAACACTTTGATACTGTGGTAAATAAATTTTTGCATTGATCTATTCATATGTATTTGTGTGTAAACTCAATTTGATTGTGGATTCAATAATTACCAAAAAATCAGTTCATCTGCAAACAGCCATGACTTTCTTTTTTTCCATTTTTTATATACCGGAGCATTAGGAAAAGTTAAATGATTTATGGCTCTAATTTTTACCTCTTCGTATCCTGTTAAATCAACTGATAAGGTAAAATCTTTAAAATAGGATATCCGCTCATCCGGTTCGTGCTGTACTGGAACTGACAAAGATTGAAGTAATTCATATATCCCCTTAGAGGATTTACCGAAAACTTCAATTTTTTTTGGGTAAATCGTACTCATATCCAAGTTTTCCAACATGCTCAAAGTGACATGATTGATTTTTTCTACATCTTTGAGTTTAACCTCAATCTCCAAATCCTCTTCCACCACACCAAGCCATGTTTTGGCATCTTCAATACTGGTTCCTCTATAAACTCTTTCCCCTTTTTTTCCATCGAAAAGCACCCCCTGATTGTCTTTAAAAGTAAAGTTAACATGATGACTGATGGAAAAACTCTTATCCAAGTCATTATTAACTTTGTGTTCAATAATATGGTTGCTGTTTTTAAAAATCATTTGTTCAAACAGTTCACTATCAGACCAGCCCTTTTTGAAGGATTTTGCTTTTAGCGTTTTAGATTTAGTTAAATGAAAAGGAACAGTATATAAAGAAGCATTTTCGTCAGGCTCACTTCCATCCAAAGTATAGTGGATGTTAATATTTTTAACCTGAGGTTGCTTAAACGCTATACTTATACTATCTTCAAAAATGACATTTGGATTGAGAATTTCGGGGGGACTTAGGCTCAACTTTTCTGAAAATAAATCAGAAGAACCAAAATGGATCAATGAAGGAGCAATTGAAGCCAATTGTTTTTGTTGATCTCTTTCAATAGCAGTGTTCCATGCATAAATCGTTTTTGGAGGATTAACTTTAAGTAAGTTTTGTACCCCTTGATGGGTTACCTTAGTATTGCACAAATTCAGCACCTCTAATGCAGTATTTTTAAGGTAATTTAATGCATTATCGCTGATTTGGGTTTGATCCATTCGCAAAACTTTAAGGCGGGGAAAATCTTCCAAAACATTGGCCATTTTATCGTTAAAATTGGTATTGCTGACATCCAATTCGATGAGTTGATTTTTAACCTTTTCCAAAGTTTCCAAATGATCTTCGCTCAATTGGGATTTCATATACTTGATCCTGAGTAAATTATCGTGTAAGGCATTGGGTTTGATTCTAAATCCGTCGGCCAAAAGCTTCGCTAGGTCATTTCTCCCGACAGCTTTCACCTGCTGATCAGCTCCCAAAAAGGACATTACATTGGATTTTAAGTTTTGATTTTTCACTAAGCTAACCTTACCTTCTTTCAAATAGGCCCCGGATGAAGCCCAATGATTCAGAAGCCATTTCTCATTTTCAGTCAGTTGGGACTTATTTTTTGGAGGCATATGCAATTCATCCTCCCTGGGCAAGCTGATGTATTGCACCAATTGACCTTGGTTTTGGTTTTGAGAATCGAAAATACTTCCTCGCTCTCCGCCTTTTAACATTAGATCATAACGATCCAATCGCAGTTTGCTTTTACTTTTGTTAGCATTGTGACAACTGATGCATTTGTCTTCAAAAATCACATGGATTATCTCCTTATAGTAATCAATACTATCCTTTTGTACGATTAATTTTTGCTTTTCAAACAACTCGGAGGTTGAGAGATAATCGTCACCATGAGTGATCTGTCCCCCTTTATGTCCAGTAACCGTTAATGCGACCAATGTCAAAAGATACAAACCGAAAAAAAGAGTTTCCTTGTCCTTCATTCGATGCAAAATACACAAGCTAAAGCTTAAAATTAAAGTGATAATTCCCGCCCAAAAATGGAATTTCAGATTATTAAATTCATAAGCCTCGTCCAAAGAAAGTAAATAGCCCATCAGACTAGCCATCAATGCTCCTGCAAAAGAAAAATCAACCCCTATGCGAATGGCCCTTTCAAGACCCGCTTTTTCAAACCTTGAAATGAGTAACAACAAAAATGTCATCAACAAAGATCCTATGGGCAAGTGCAGTACCAAAGGATGAAATTTACCGACGTATTTTAAAATTTCTAAGGCATAATCCATCAAATCAACTAGATAAAATGTCTCTTTTTACTTCACCCGAAACATCGGTAAGTCTAAACCTCCTACCCTGGGTTTTAAAAATCATTTTTTCATGATCAACTCCAAACTGATGCAGTAGGGTGGCTTGTAGGTCATGGACATGCATGGGGTCTTTGACTATATTGTATCCAAAATCATCGGTTTCTCCGTAAGTGAATCCAGGTTTGATACCACCTCCCGCCATAAAAATGGTGAAGGATCTTGGGTGGTGATCTCTTCCATAGTCAGTGTCTGTCAATCTACCCTGGCAGTAGTTGGTTCGGCCAAATTCTCCACCCCAAATCACCAGAGTGTCTTCTAAAAGACCTCTCTGTTTGAGATCCATTATCAAAGCAGCTGTTCCTTGATCTACATCCTTTGCCTGACGTTTGATCTGAGCAGGGAGGTTGTCGTGTTGATCCCAACCTGTATGATACAATTGTACAAAACGTACATCCTTTTCAATCAAGCGGCGGGCCAACAGACAATTTGCGGCATAGGTTCCAGGACGGTAGGAATTTTTACCATACATCCTTAGGATATAATCTGGCTCATTACTAATGTCCATCACCTCGGGGACCGAAGTTTGCATTCTGTAGGCCATCTCGTAATTGGAGATGCGACTTTTGATTTCGGGGTCTCCAAAAGTTTTTTCTTGTGACTCATTTAATGATGCCAAATGGTCCAACATCATCCTTCTTTCGGATCTGGAAACACCCTCAGGATTCTGAAGATACAAAACCGGATCTTTTCCAGATCTGAATTGTACGCCCTGGTGCAAAGAACTCAAAAATCCATTGCCCCACAGTCGTGAATATAAGGGTTGTGGTTGTGGTTTTCCGTTTCCTGTGGATAATAAAACTATAAATGAGGGCAGGTTATCATTTAGGCTCCCTAATCCATAACTCATCCAAGAACCTATGCTGGGACGGCCGGGCAATTGAGAACCGGTCTGAAAAAACGTAATCGCCGGGTCATGGTTGATCGCTTCGGTATGCATCGATTTTATAAAACATAATTCGTCCACTACCTTTGATACATGAGGCATCAAATCACTCACCCAGGCACGGGATTCGCCGTATTGCTTAAAATTAAAAATACTCCCAGTAACAGGAAATTTGTCCTGACCGGCCGTCATTCCTGTCAACCTTTGTCCTTTACGGATCGAATCGGGCAAATCTGTGCCTCTGTATTGGTTTAGGTAGGGTTTATAATCAAATAAATCAAGCTGTGAGGGTCCACCACTTTGGAAAAGATAAATCACCCTTTTAGCCTTGGGCGCAAAATGAGGTAAAGGCAAAGGGCCTGCCTGTAAATGCTGGCTGGATTCACCAGAGGAACTGATTCCCAGCGGATCCATCAAACTCCCTAGGGCCAAACCCCCGATACCAAAGCCCAAATTTTTCAGAAAATGACGACGGTTGTTATTTAAAAAATAATTATTTAATTCTTGCATATCCTAACTTTTCTGGGAAGTTTCATCTAAGTTGTATATCAAAAGTGCTAGTGAAGTATAGCTTTTCATGGCTAAATCCATTTCACTCAATTCTGTTGTTTTTTGAGAGTGGATCTCGGCAACTGTATCCAGATAGTCCATCATTTCGGACAAGGCTTTTTTGGTGGGTTTCCTCCCTGTAATACGGCGGTGAATTTCAATGATACGTTCTTTGTCTTTTTTGATCCCACTTTTAAGGATCAGAGAGGCGATGGCCTTAGCGGCATTTTGTACTTGCGGATCATTAAGAAGGATCAGCGATTGTAATGGTGTACTGGTTTTCTGTCTTTCCACGGTACAATAATCTCTAGTGGAAGCGTCGAAAGTAATCATTCCCGGGGGAGGAACTGTTCTTTTCCAATAGGTGTAAAGACTTCTACGGTACTGATTACCATCGGTTGACATGACGTAGCGCTTTAGGGAATTCGAAGTACTCCCTCCTGTCATTTCGTCCCACAAACCCGGGGGCTGATATGGCTTTACACTTGGACCTCCTATTTTGTCAACAAACAAGTTGCTGCTTACCAATACATTATCTCTTATCATCTCAGCAGTAAGTTTTTGCCTTGGGAAAACCGATAAATATTGATTTTTAGGATCAATTCTTAACTGTAATTGAGTAGGTTTACTTGATTGTTGATAGGTCGCAGACATGACCATTCTTTTGATCATTTTTTTTGTGTCCCAACCTTCTTCGATAAAAGTGACGGCCAGCCAATCCAGTAATTCAGGATGCGTGGGCAAAGTTCCTTGGTTTCCAAAGTCAGAGGGAGTAGCTACGATCCCCGTCCCAAACAACTGTTGCCAAAGGTTGTTTACCGCCACTCTGGCAGTCAATGGGTTTTGGGGGTCAAACAGCCATTGGGTGAGTCCCAATCTGTTCTTTGGAAAACGTTCATCAAATTTTAGAATGTTTTCGGGCATTCCTCCACTTACCTCGGTAGTTGTTGGTGCATCGTAAGCTCCGCGGTTAAGAATATAAGTATTGCGTAAATCCTCCACCTCTTCCATCACCATCACCTCTAACTCAGGAATACTGTCAGGCCATCTCACAAAAGCAAGTTCGGAATCGACCAATTCATGATTCAACTTGATTTTTGGAGAAGCGACTTCTTGATAACCTATCCTACCTTTCTCATCTAATCGATTAAAAAAGCTATAAAGATTAAAAAAATCTTTTTGGGAAAGCTCATCGTATTTGTGATCGTGACAACGAGCACACTCCATGGTCAGCCCCATGAATGATTTAGCTGTAGTAACTGTTCGATCTGCCACATATTCAACACGGTATTCTTCCTCGATCACACCACCCTCCTGAGTTATCATATGATTGCGGTTAAATCCTGTAGCCAATATATGTTCTTTGGTAGGCTCAGGGAGTAAATCGCCCGCTAGCTGCCAGGTAACAAATTGGTTATAGGGAAGATTTTTATTGTAAGCATGAATCACCCAATCCCGCCAGGGCCACATATATCGCTGGGTATCGTCTTGATATCCATTGGTGTCGGCATAGCGGGAAATATCCATCCAAATCGATGCCATACGCTCTCCGTAGGAATTGGATTGGAGTAGACGATCTACCACTTTTTCGTATGCATTCTCACTTTCGTCATCAAGAAAATCATCGATTTCACTGACGCTTGGAGGAAGTCCGATAAGGTCGAAATACAAACGTCTAAGCAACACCTCCTTGGATGCCTGGGGTGCTGGCTTTAAACTCTTTTTTTCCATTTTATTAGAGACAAAACGGTCAATGGGATGGTTACTCCAAGCATCAAAATTAGCTGCTGGAGGTTCATTTTTTAAAGGAGGAATATAGGCCCAGTGGCTTTCCCATTCAGCACCTTGTTCAATCCATCTCTCGATGATTTTTTTGTCTCTTTCAGTCAATACCAAATTTGATTCTGGTGGAGGCATTTGATGGGAAACTTTGGTAGATCGTATCCTGTCAACCAATTCACTCTTGGAAACCTCACCGGGAAAAATAATCTGTTTATTGGAATCCTCCTCACTAGTTCTGTACCAGTGATCACTGGTGTCAAGCCTGAGGTTACCCTCTACAGATTTGGGATCCGGCCCATGGCAGGCGTAGCACTTATCCGAAAGAATCGGTTTTACATCAAAATTGTAACTTATACGCTTAGGAATAGTGGTTGTAATAGTCTTTGCCTCTTCTGAGTTAATCATCTCCAAAGTTTCACTTTGAGGTTTGCTGTTTAAAAGATTATTTAAAATATAAGAAACAGCAAATGCAACTAAGAAATAAAGTATTGATAACCGCACTATTAAATTTCTTTGTTAAAAATTTAAATTATGAAGATATTTTTCAACTTATTAATTAAAAGTTCTTTTCATAAAAATATGTAAAATCTACAAAAAAATTACTAAACAGTATCCTGGTCAGGGCTGAATTTAAATTTAATTAAAATTAAGAAATAAAAATTGACTCTATTTACGAGTTAAACAGGGGCCTACCCTCCATCAATACCTTGACCTCATCAGCAATTTTTGCAATGTTTTCGGTGTTATCAGGGTCCGAGATCACACGATCAATTAAATTCACAACTGTTTCCATATTGTCCTCTTTCAGCCCACGAGTAGTGATGGCTGCAGTACCAAATCGGATACCGGATGTAATAAAGGGAGATTTATCGTCAAAAGGAACCATATTTTTGTTAGCTGTGATCTCTGCCTTTACCAAGGCCTGTTCAGCAGCTTTTCCAGTAATATTCTTATTTCGCAAATCGATCAGCATCATATGGTTGTCTGTTCCCCCTGAAATTAAGTGATAATCTCTTCTAATGAATGCTTCTGCCATTGCATTGGCATTCTTTTTAACCTGTTCCATATAAGATTTAAATTCAGGTTTAAGGGCTTCACCAAAAGCCACTGCTTTAGCAGCTACTACGTGTTCCAAAGGACCTCCCTGATTACCAGGAAAAACCGCCATATCCAACAAGTGTGACATCTTTCGTGGCTTACCGTTTTTAAGGGTAATTCCAAAAGGATTGTCAAAGTCATCCCCCATCAAGATAAGCCCTCCTCTTGGACCTCTGAGAGTCTTGTGAGTGGTAGTGGTTACCACATGACAATGAGGAATAGGATCAGAGAGTAATCCTGTGGCGATCATTCCTGAGGGATGTGAAATATCGGCCAATAGGAAAGCGCTTACTGAATCTGCGATATCCCGAAATCTCTTAAAATCAATATCTCTTGAATAAGCTGAAGCTCCGGCAATGATCATTTGAGGTTGAACTTGTTGCGCAATAGCCAGTATATTGTCGTAATCCAATCTACCGCTCTCTTCCTGAACACCATAAAAATGGGCTTCATACAAACGCCCGGAAAAATTAACCGGAGAACCATGGGTTAAATGTCCACCGTGCGATAGATCAAAACCCAATATTTTGTCTCCCGGCTTTAAAAAAGCATGAAATACCGCCGTATTAGCTTGTGAACCCGAATGCGGTTGAACATTGGCGTAGGCAGCTCCAAATAATGCCTTGGCACGATCTATGGCAATCTGTTCGATTTGATCCACCACGTCACATCCACCATAATACCGTTTACCGGGGTAGCCCTCTGCATATTTATTGGTCAATACAGATCCGGTCGCTTCCATAACGGCGGGGCTTGTGAAATTTTCAGAGGCAATCAATTCAATGCCGTTTAGCTGGCGTTTTTCCTCTGAATCGATCAATTCAAAAATGGTAGTGTCTCGTTCTGTCATCGTTCCTTTAAATTGAATAACAAAAATACAGTTTTAATAAAA
>Ga0181568_10005637_pt1 | contig 10999 bp, 10 predicted proteins | sample 101ome_20_FD_133758 | JGI IMG/M metagenome (GOLD analysis project Ga0181568, IMG submission 133758) | Coastal salt marsh microbial communities from the Groves Creek Marsh, Skidaway Island, Georgia - 101404AT metaG (megahit assembly) | ecosystem: Environmental > Aquatic > Marine > Intertidal...
ATCTATCAGCGAGCCATGGAACTCGGAGTCCGTCGAATCTGCGTATGCGACACATGTGGGCACGTAACTCCAAACGGTGTCAAGAAGTTACTCAATTTCATCGATGAAGAAGTCATCAAAGACGGAGGTTACGATCGTAGAGATATCGAAGTTAACTGGCACGGTCACCAAGATCGTGGATTGGGTGTTGCCAACAATATTGCTGCTGTCGAGGCTGGCGCAGATGTTGTTCACGGAACTGCTCTTGGTCTTGGAGAGCGAGCAGGAAACGCACCACTTGACCAAACATTGGTCAATCTCAAACTCATGGGTGCTATCAATAATGACCTCACTGTTCTCGGAGAATACATGCAAAAAGCTCATGAATACACTGAAGTTCCTCTTCCACGCAATTATCCAGTCTTCGGTCAAGATGCTTTCGAAACAGGTACTGGTGTTCACGCTTCGGCCGTCATTAAAGCCATGAAAAAGGGCGACCACTGGCTTGCAGATCGTGTCTATTCAGGTGTTCCAGCAGGTGAGTTTGGTCTTGAACAAGTCATTCGAATTGGTCACATGGCCGGGCGCTCAAACATCATCTGGTGGCTTCAGCAACGAGACTATGAGGTCACAGACGATTTGGTTTCGCATTTGTTTGAAGTAGCAAAATCCCAACGAAGACTGATGGATGATTCTGAAGTTGTTGAGGCAATTGAAGCCTTTAACGGGCAATGAATTCTTCATTCTTCTTCCACATCATTGGCCATCATCAATGCGACAGGGCGAGTTTTCTCGTTTTCATCAAGAATGAGTCTTGCAATGATAATAATTGGAGCTCCAATGATTGCTCCAGCAATCCCCCATACTTGGGAAAACAACATCACTGTTAACAACAGAACAAACGGTGAGATACCTATCTTTGAGCCAGAAAGATTTGGCTCAACAAATGTTCCGAAGGCTTGTTGATTGCCAATCAACAAAGCAAGCATGAGCAGGGCCGTCATTGGTTCAAGCATGATGAATCCAATGATGACTGGTGGAATCGTGGCGAAGAGTGCACCTAGAATGGGAATAAAATCAAGCAGGAAGCATAGGATTCCGAACAAAAACCAACCAGGTAGATTGAATCCAATCGGAGATATGATGATCGTCATGACGAGTGCCTGGCCTGCGCTACAGGTTACCTTCGAAACGACATAAGCAGTGATTGATTCAGTGGATTCACTTACTATTTTCTTAGCTCGAGAGTAAGAATTCGGAAAGGCAGCACCAAATCGTTGCGCAATTGTGTGCTCTTCAAGAACGATGAACAACAGGAAAATCAAGACCGTAATCATCGTTCCAAAGAATCCACCAAGTGAGCCAAGAATGGCTAGAACAAACGCTTCAATGTTGCTTGGAGATGCAACACCTGCAAGCAAGTCTGCATCTGAGAATATGACTTCAAAACCATACAAGTTAGCATCAGCATACTTTGCCCGTTTCTCTTCGAATGCTTCAGTAATTTCTGGAACATCATCAATGAATTGTGAAAGATTCTCATACAGGAAAACTGAGATGAAATAGACCGTGACAACAAAACCGAGAATCACACTACCATAAGAAACGAACCGATTGCCTACTTTGTTGTAGATGAATTGTTCTGGGGGTTTGATCATAAAATAGAGTAAAATTGCTATTGCTAAGGGCATTAGAATCGATTTCAAATGAATCAATGAGAGATAGACGACCAATCCTACAATTGCTACACTTGCAGCAGTTGTTCGCTTCGAATCGATACCAACCTTGGATAATTCTTCCATGTTGGTATTTCCGATATTGTCCATCTAAGGTTTGCCCCGATTTTAGTACCGATTCATTTGTTTCATGATAACTTCGAAATGTTCAATTCATAGATTCAAAGGGTGTGCTATGACAAACACACTACCCACGATTAGCATGTTCGTGTTGGCCATGATTTTCCTATTATCCATCTAATTTTATGACTTTCTAATCAAAGGGGAACCTCTGATTAGACGGGTCATCAAACCGTACCCATAAGCTCATTTTGAGCGTAGGCGAAAGAAGGTTACTTCTTTTTCCTACTAAAAACGGCCTGTACTTTGTCATAAAATTGGTCTTCAAGTAAAGCCATTTTCTTGATAATCTTGTTATCTGTGGGCTTGTCCTCTTTCAAAATTGGAACCATAGATGACCAGACGCCTTCGCCCTTAATCCGAGAGTAAATCGCAGCCGAGATGTGGATCGCAATGAGGACATAACTCAAATCTGCTGCTGCTCCATGAAGATCCAAAACAAGATCAAGAATAGTTTGCTCCTCATCCGGCGTTGCATTCACCGTATATCCTTGATTGTACAAACCTGCGATGATTAATCCAGTAAGTGGCAGGAGAATTAGGCAAGCATACATCGCTCTATGTACGATGCGGGCAATATAATAGTGCACAATGTGAATAGGTTCTTCCGCTCCTTGAAATGTTTTGAAACGCCTCATGTATGTAAAGCGCAAGATAACAATCAACAGGAAGACTGTTGCGAAGATGACCTCGAAAATGAGCAATTCGCTGTTTTCAAGTTCTGAAATGTCATTTACTTGTTTGACGATTCCATAAACGTATAACGGAATGAAGGTCCAATGAATGAATCTGGCGAGAGGTGTGTGATATCGTCGCATTAATCATCCCTAGAGCACCTAGTATTCAGTAGTGATTATATCTTGAGATGAACACTAGTTGGATAATTTAACATTTAATCAAAGGGCACCCTCTGCTCAAAAGGGTAAGCAATGGGTAGTGTCTGACAAGACCCACTGCGAGCCCATTGATCTGCTAATGCATGAGCAATGGGTATTAGCACATGCCCTTTGATTTAATCTAGATTTAACTCGGTCTAAGGGCCAAATAACACATATGCAATCCATATCAAAATACCAGTAGTAATCAAAACTATGACATTCTCAATGATTTCTTTACTCTCACTGCCATTTTCCTCCAAATCATGTAGATAACCTGTAATCATCCAAAGTACAAAGAAAGTAATTGAAGCAATGGTTAATTCAAAATCTCCATGCCTTGTAAAAATGTATATTCCTATTTTATCTGAGTATGCTAAGAATAACATCGTTATAGATAGGAAAAAAAAGAAGAGTGAACCGCCACCTGAATTTTCATCGGGAATTACGGTGATATCGGTTTTGTTTTGACGTATATTTAAGTCACCTCCGATTACACTATCCTGAAGATTGACGTTAGCAACCTGAGATGATGATGGAGGGGCTGGAATCCATTCCGAACCCGTCCACATGAAATTCCCATCAGGGCTCATAATGGGATCAGACATATACTGACGGTGTGGTTTAGATTAACCAAATCTTCGGTAACTAATCAGAGGGGGTCCTTTGATAGAACGGGTAAGCAAAGGGTACCCTTTGCTTAGGCTTCTTCTTCGGGAATCTCATCTCGGTTTAATTCTTCTAGGGTCGCTTCTATCCATCCGCTATCGACACTACCGCCATCCCACTCGCCACGTACTTCAACTTCGATTTCTTCTTCCTCTTCTCGCCAGACGGGTTCATCAAGCGATCCTTGTGTAATGAAGCGACCGAACCCATCGACTTGTTCTTCAAGGAGGGACATGTGCTTTGAGACCGGTAAGAAGTGGCCAACGGGCATACCTGCTGCGACGAACGGATTCGTAGCTATACAAATCATCAATCCGTCCTCTGGAGCGAGAATGTCAACAGAGAGGCCTGGCGTTGCCGGGTCGGAGATACGAGCTACTACATCTCCTTCTTTCATGATAGAGCCACTATCGACGAACAAATCGAGAAGGCCGCCTTCGCCAGCCCTCAACCACGTCGATCCACTCGCAAGCATTCTGAACCTTGGTCTGTGAGGTCTTCCCGGAACCATCTTGAGTTTTCTAAGGACGTTCATGACCCCATGAACTGCGACCTTTACTGATGCCTGGTCGAGCCAATTTGCTCCTCCTCCTTCGTATGTAATCGATGGAATATCCTCTTCGTTTGCGTTTAACCGTAGGGACCCTTTCGGTGGTTTTGAATCAAGAAGAATTTCAATGCCGAATGCTTTTGCAAGGATGTTCGAACCTGCATGTGCCAGATCGACACGAAGTTGCGGCATGTTTGACCGTCCCTTTCCCGCACTATGTAAGTCAATGATTGCATCTGAATCTTCAACAAGATATTTCCAAACCTGAGCAGCAACTCTTCGAGTAGATGATCCTTTCGAGTTACCTGGGAAATTACGATTCAAGTCTCGACCATCAGGAAAATATCTTGATTTTGAACGGTAACCGGGCATGTTGACAACTGGAACGATTCGAATCGTTCCTGCAAGTGTTTCAGGGTCGAGTGGTTTATCGGTATCTGTGAATGCCGTACTCAACAAATGGGTGCAAGCAGAAGGACCAGTGAGTTCATCGCCGTGCATGCCCCCGAGGATAGTGATCGTAGGGCCGGGCCGCTTGCCGTGAATGACGGTCACTGAGGTTGACCATGGGTCTCCAATTGAAACTTCAAGCAATGGCAAGTCAATTGTTCGAATCGTTCCTTTCTTCACAAGTTTTCGGTAGAACCGATAATCGCTCCACTCCGAATTCCTATCCCATTCTGTACGGTCTTCGATTTGATGCTCTTCAAGTGCTTTTTGAATTGCCTTTCTACGAGTCCGTGAAATCTCATGAGCAATTCGAACAGGCTTGCGCTTCTTTTTGCGAGCCATATCTACAACACCTCAGTTTTCCAAGCCAGCAACAAGATCGGCAAGCACGGCGTCAACATCACTCGCTTTTGTTACACCGGATGCGAGTAAAACCCCATGTGCGCCGAGTTCGACTGCAGTCTTGACGTCCTTGCCATCCTTTACACCAGCTCCACAAAGAACTCGAACATCAGGATTGATGTTGTGAACAGCATTAACCGTGTCAGAAACGATGGCAGGATCTGCAGTTGTTACAGAGATATCACCGCCTATAAGTTCGGGCGGCTCTACTGCAATGAATGTAGGTCCGAGTTCTGCCAGTCGGTGTGCTTCATCAACATCTGCTGCACATGCACAAATTGGGAACCCTTCAGGGAGTTGTTGCATGAGATTTTGAACATGTTCAATCTCTACTTTGTGTTCAGCATGATTGATGATTGTTCCTTGAGAGCCATGTTCTATAGCATTATCAGGTTGAAGCCATCCAGTGAACGAACCTTGACCAACTGGGTCGAGATGTTGACTCCAGACTTCAAGTGATGGTGCGGCTTGTTTTACCGCATGAAGGTCAAAGGCCGAAACAACAGCGACCATTCGAACATGATTTCTGGAGGCCCGTTCCATCGCTTGTGCAAGTTGTACCGCCTTTTGGCCCATGGCCGTTGCATAGGTTTTGAAGTTGACAACAATGAGAGGCTGCATAATAATCCCACACACTAATTCTTCTTGATATCTTCCTTTCAATCATTCGATAAGAGGCCATTGTGCATCTGAAAGAATTGTGTTGTCAGGTACATTTGAGCCATGATCAACCACAACATTGTCCAAAGAACAATTCTTTCCAATCGTTGTGTTTCTTCCAATCAACGTCTCATTCAATTTTGATTGTGCTCCGATTTTGACATTATCGAGTAAACTGCATTTTGATAGTTGTGCCGATTCAATAGACGTGCCTGTAGAGAGCATGCTATGTTCGACGATGCTTTCACCATTGATTTGGATTGAGTCATCTGCATACCAATTCGAATCAACTCGTTCTCCATGTTTCCACCGCTGATTTGCAATGCTTGCTTGAACGCCGAGCGACCAACTCTTCGGTGTCCCTGCATCGATAAAATAGCCCTCAAATGAGAAACCGTTCAATTTTTGCTCTTCTGCAAGAATAGGAAAGACCTCTCGTTCTAGAGAGCTGCGGCCTTTCGGAATGTAATCAAAAACGGAATCTTCAAACAAATACGATCCCGCGTTAATCAAATTCGAAAAGACCTCCTCTGGTTTTGGTTTTTCTTTGAATTGCGTTACACGGTGATTCTCATCGAGTCCTACGATTCCAAAGCGAGTTGGGTCCTCCACTTGCCACAAGGCCAATGTTCCTACGCCTCCATTCTTCTCGTGCAGGTCGATACCAACTTGCATATCCAGAGAAGAGATGATGTCGCCATTCAGGCAAACGAACTTCCCCGAAACAATATCTCGGCAGTTTCCTAACGCACCTCCAGTTCCAAGTGGTTCGGTCTCCTTGACAATTCGTACATCATATGGCACATCGGCTTGTTTGAAGTAATCCTCGATATCGTTAACCTTGTATCCGCCTGCAACGACGACTTCATCGACTTGGTCATCAGGTACAACCTCAACAACATGCTCAAGCAATGTTTTGTCAAGCATGGGAAGAATTGGCTTTGGGATTTCATGGGTCCACGGGCGTAGGCGTGTCCCAAATCCGCCGGCTAACACGACTACCTGCATGCTTGCTGCGCGTTGTTTTTGTTTTTCAACTTGTAGTGTTGATGGTCTGAATCACCCAGATAACTTAGCCGCACAGTTCAAAGACGGTCTTTTGCTCGGAAAGACCAGTGATACAATGAACATCCACGAATACCAAGGAAAAGCACTGTTCAAAGCACATGGCGTCAACGTTGTTGAGGGCGTTCACTGCACAAGTGTCGAAGATGCACTCAATGCTTACGATACACTTCAATCAAAGGTTGTTGCAGTCAAATCACAGATCCATGCGGGCGGGCGAGGAAAAGGAAATCTGTATCATCCAACTACGGGCGATTTACAGATGGAAGGCGGTGTAAAGATTGCATTCTCGCGAGAAGATGTTGAAACGTATGCCACCAACATTCTCGGCAACATTCTCATTACCAAACAAACCGGTGAAGAAGGAAAAATTGTGAATCATTTGTACATTGAATCAGGATGTGATATCGCTCACGAGTATTATTTGGCGTTACTTGTCGACCGTGAAGAAAAAACCGTTCTTATTATGGCCTCAACAGAGGGTGGAATGGATATTGAGGAAGTTGCGGAAGAAACGCCAGAACTCCTTCACAAAGTCAACGTTGACCCGAACGCAGGGCTACTGGGTTATCAAATCCGAGATCTTGGTCTCGCATTGAATCTATCCGGTGCTGCACACAAATCCTTTGCAAAGATGTTGCGCTCATTGTACCATTTGTTCGTTCAAGAGGACTGTGCAATGGTCGAAATCAACCCTCTCGTACGTACAGGTGAAGATGAAATGGTTGCATTGGATGCCAAGGTTAGTTTCGATGAAAATGCTGAATTCCGGCACAAGAACTGGGATGACCTCCGAGACCTCTCTGAAGAAGAGGATGTTGAAATTCGAGCAAAAGAAACAGGCCTTTCCTATGTCAAACTCGATGGCAACATTGGCTGTTTGGTCAATGGAGCAGGTCTTGCAATGGCGACCATGGATGTCATCAAGTTGTACGGAGGAGAACCTGCGAACTTCCTGGATGTGGGAGGAGGTGCAAACGAGGAACAGGTCAAAACAGCGTTTTCCATCATTCTTGAAGATCCAAACGTTAAGGGAATTCTTGTCAATATCTTTGGTGGAATCATGCGCTGTGATATCATCGCCCGTGGGGTTATTGCAGCAACCGAAGCATTGGACCTCAACGTTCCACTTGTCGTTCGATTAGCAGGAACGAATGTGGATGAAGGAAAGGCCATTCTCGCCGCATCAACTCTGAACATTCATCCCGCTGACGATTTGGCAGAGGGTGCTCAAAAGATTGTTCAATTGATTGGAGGTGAGGCCTAATGGGTATTTGGATCGAAGAAAATGCAAAAGTTTTGGTGCAAGGAATTACTGGAAAGCAAGGTATGTTCCATGCTGATAAAATGGTTGAATATGGAACCAACATTGTTGGAGGCTGTACGCCCGGAAAAGGTGGTCAAACCGTTGAACTTCAAGGAAAAGACTTCCCAGTTTGGAACTCAATGTTTGAAGCGATAGAAGCTACCGATGCGGATGCGACTGTCATCTATGTGCCTCCTCCATTTGCTGGAGAGGCTATCATGGAAGCTGCGGATGCATTCGACCAAGTCAAAGGCGAAGGCGTCGTTGTCTGCATCACTGAAGGAATCCCGACTCTTGACATGGTCAAGGCTGTTGCCTTCGTCGAGAATCGCCCAGGAGTGCGATTGATTGGGCCAAATTGCCCAGGAATCATTACGCCAGGCGATGGTGGTGGAGCAAAGATTGGAATTATGCCAGGACACATTCACGCTAAGGGCCGTATCGGTATTGTCTCAAAATCTGGTACGTTGACCTATGAAGCGGTCGCTCAAACCATGAGCATTGGCGAGGGTCAATCGACTTGCGTTGGAATTGGAGGCGATCCAGTCAACGGTACAGGATTCATTGACTGCTTAGCGGCATTTGAGTCCGACTCACAAACAGAAGCCATCGTTATGATCGGTGAAATAGGTGGAAATGCTGAGCAAGAGGCTGCTGCATGGGCAAAAGAGAATGTCACGAAGCCAATCGTTGGATTCGTTGCAGGTGCAACGGCTCCTCCTGGCAAGCGAATGGGGCACGCTGGTGCAATCATTTCCGGTGGCAAGGGTACGGCTGAGGAAAAGTTCGCTGCATTTGAAGCGGCAGGAATCGCCTGTGCAAAGGATCCTTCTGAACTTGGGGCAGTTCTTCTCGAAGCCTTGAAGAAAGCCGGATTGAGAAACGAGTGATATGACCGCCGAGAGAAGGCAGGAACTTCTCGCTCATTATGAACAGTTTCCGATTGATTTTTCTTGGATACCATCTCCCAATCAGCATTCCTATCGATGGAGGACCCTCGAAGGAAAATGGGTTACTGCTCGTCGACGAATCAGAAACCACCAAACGTTATCTAAAGCGATTGGCAAGGATATTGTGAGTGACCTATACATCTCAACATCCAGATGGCTTAATCCAATTGACTTGCCCCGACTTCGTGACAAAGAGCGACCACATCCAATCCTTCTTGATCATCTCATTGTTTTCGATATTGATGTAGCTCCATTGAGTCTAAAGAATCTCGAGGAAGCGAGAATCATTGCCATCAATCTCCATGACTACCTTGCTTCTGACTCTTCAATGGAGTTTCTGAGTTGTTCTTTCTCAGGTAGCAAAGGATTTCATCTCTTTTACTTGGATTTGGAGAGAGATAAGTTTACGATTGAAAATCCAAAAGAGCGAGAAGAAACGGTCAGAGAGTCACGTAAACAATTGCTTACTCGGGTTCTTGCAGAGGGATTCAACGTCGATAATAGAGTCACTGCGGATACGAGACGTATCATTCGTTTACCAGGTTCGATCCATGGAACAACAGGCTATCAGTGTACGGTTCTTACGTTGGAACATCTGAAGAAACCGTTGAACGATTTGCTCCGAGACATTCCTCGTATAGATTCAGCTCAAAAAATCCCCAAGCGGGCTCGAAGGCAGAAAAAGAAAACCAAGAAGAAGAAACCAAAACAACGGAAACCAGTTGTCGACACCCGAACAGTGCAACAGTATATGGTCGAAGCAAGTACGCACGTACCCGGAACAAAAGACCGCTCCGTCATGCTGTTGTGGTTACCACATACGTGGGGTACTGAACAAGAGGCAATGGAAAATGTACTAGCGATGATAAACAAAGAAAAGTTAGGCCAATGTTCATTCTGGAAACAAGGAGATCGTATTCTTATGCTCTGCCCCTTGGCTTTTCCACGTGCACAAGTCGTCAAATTATTCACCTCTTACGGAATGAAAAAACGAGCAGCAATTCTGAAGGAACGTGAGCATGATTGGATACGTATCTCAAACGTGATGGATGAGGATGCAGATTGGAAACAGGAACTTGAACCAATAGGACTCTATGGCGATGACATACATTCAGCAACACCTTATTCGGCTTCTCATCTTGAACTTGAATTACGAATGGGTATTCATCGCCAAGTTGAACCCCTAGCAACCTTTGCTGGAACGCCAGAACCATCGTTACGCATCGCTGTTCGGGAATGAATCTTTATACCCCCGAATCAACAGTCAGACAGTCTCCAATGGAGTCTTCGGACAATGACATGCACCTCGCTATGCAGGTATGGATAGACTCAACCGGCCATGGCGCTTGGAGACGGCGCCATGGCCATCCCGAGGTGAAACATTGACTGAACGAAGAAAATCCAAATTCGTGTCATGGTACCTTCTTGGATTCGGCATGTTTTGGTTCGGAGGAGATATCGGTATACTGCTGTATCTCGGGATGTTTACAATCTTCTTTACAAGTCTTGCACATCTTATTTTCAAGATCGTTACATTACAGGAAGGATTCAATGCTGGAAACCCAGTAAACCTTCAAACAAGGCGAGCAACGTCTGGTTCGCAGCGCCCAAGGGGGAATCCAAGTTACGATCAACTTATTCGGAAAATGCAAGTAAGTGATTTGAGTGGCATGAGTGTTGCCCAGGCATCTTCTACCTATGCATCGTTCTTTAGGTATCCAGTCGTATCAGCCGAACCTTTCTTCTCGAATCCTTACGTGAAGGAAGTTCTCAACATTGGCGCTGCACAAGTAAGTGCTCAGGCCATTGTAGGATCCTATTCTTCTTCTCCTCCAGCAGAATCGAGCTCAAGTGGTGCATTTTGGTCTTCGATGCCAGAATCATCGACTGAAGCCATCGAGGTATGTGCAAATCCAACATGTTCAGCACCTGTTACAGTGTTCGATTTTCGATGTTTCAAATGTCGAAATCGATTTTGTGATGGTTGCAAAGGCTCTGGTGTAACGTGCCAACAATGCTCATAGGAAAATCTGCTTCTTGTGGGTTGAATTGTTTGGGCCCAGGTTATTCTGTCGGATTGCCTCAAGGCGCTGTTTCCCTTCTCCACTATGGGCGTAGAAGAGTTCTGCAGGGCTGATGAATTCTTGCCAGTATCTTAGGAAGACATCCGCATGCTCCCGTTTTCCTGCCAAGATCTTGGGTACTGAATGGTACATGACGAGTCTTGATTCGATTGG
>Ga0181568_10005638_pt1 | contig 10999 bp, 11 predicted proteins | sample 101ome_20_FD_133758 | JGI IMG/M metagenome (GOLD analysis project Ga0181568, IMG submission 133758) | Coastal salt marsh microbial communities from the Groves Creek Marsh, Skidaway Island, Georgia - 101404AT metaG (megahit assembly) | ecosystem: Environmental > Aquatic > Marine > Intertidal...
GATAATTTTGAAATTTCTTCAGCGGGTTGATTATTTAAAATATCAATTACAAATTTAGTTGTCCCTTTTGTAATAAAAGCATCTGCATCAAACTGATATTGCATATTTCCATTATCTTTTTCTCCAACAACCCAAAGATTAGATGCGCATCCAAATATTTTATTTTGATCAACTTTATATTTATCATCTAAAGCACCAGCTTCTTTGGCAAGATCAATTAAATACTGAAGTCTGTCTGTTCCTTCTAAAACAGAAATTTCTTCACCCTTTGCTTTTATTAAATCTTTAATCATCAGTAGCTTTTATGACAGCATTAAAGGGTAGCGCAATACATTCTTTTCTAGGTTTGTGTTCTTTTAAAAGCAAGAAATCTAATTCTTTGTTTTTAAAAGGAAGCTCAATTTTTTCACCCTCTAGTTTTTTTTTTACTATGGTTAAAATTTTATCTAATCCATGATCTCGAATGAGACTGAGGTTACTAGCAAGAATCGCAGCAGAGGCTTGAGTAAAAATACAAGATTGTGTTTCAAATCTCATTTCCGTTAATGCTTTATTGGTTTCTATTTCAATTTCATCCCCACACACTTTGTTTTTTACTTTTGCTTTAAGAGGCAAATCTCCTTTAAGACCAAAGCAATTAGTGTTGGCTGCAATTTGAATTATTTTTTTTTCATTCATAATTTTAAAACTTTTAACAAATTAAACTATTAAATAATTTCTTTTGTCAGATTTAATGCACTTGAAAAAGGATCGGTTTTGGAAATTTTATTATCAATCGCAATCTCTTTTTTTAGCTCTAAAACTGATGACTTTTGATTATTATGATAAATTGCTAATGTAGCAGAAATAAGTTGTTGATTTGAATAGTTTGAATTCATAGCAATCTTAAAATAAAAAATATTTTTATTCCTTTTTTAATTGATTTAAAGCATTATTTTAAAGTTGAGATTAATTTTAAAAAAGAGTAAGTATTCTCCGCTGCCCAAATAGCTCAATTGGTAGAGCAACTGATTTGTAATCAGTAGGTTGGCGGTTCGATTCCGTCTTTGGGCACCAGCATGACATCGACCTTGCTTATCAAGCTTTCTTTACACTGGAATATTTTATCTGTGTCGTTAAAGTAAATAAGTCAATGAGCAAAATAAATTTTCAAATTCAATCTGATCCAAAAAATTTAAAAATAGTTAGAAAAAATTTATCAACTTTTCTCTCTTCTCATAAGATCACAGACAAAGATGAGGGAAGTATCGTCTTAGCTGTTGATGAAGCGGTTCAAAATGTTATGAGATATGCTTACCAACTTAATCCGGCGCATCCTATTGATATTGAATTTGAAAAAAAAGATACAGATTTAATTGTCAAAATTCGAGATTACGGCAAGCAAGTACCCATCGAACAAATTAAACCCAGAGACTTAGAGGATGTAAAACCAGGCGGGCTTGGAGTGCATTTTATTAGATCAATTAGTAAAGAGATGAATTATCAGCATCAAGATCAAGGTACTCTGTTAACTTTAGTTTTTTAAAAAAAATACTATTCCTTTTTAATCAATGTAGGCCCATCACATTGCATGAAATAGTTTTTTCCTTGGATTGCAGATTGTAAAACGGTAATTTCTTTTTTCCCCATATCAAAGGTAACGGTTGTTTTGAATTCATTAAGCGTTCCTTTAGCTTCTAAAAAACCTGGGGTTTCTCTTTTAATTTCAAATTTCACTTTTGTTTTAGCTCCATCTTGATCATACAAAACGATTGCTTTTCGTTTTAAAGAGTAAACCCATTTCGTTGATCCTTTTTTATTAGCGCAATTAATGCCATAAATATCTGAAAAAGATCCATTGCTTAATAAAATTAAAATTATTAAACTAGATGATAATGAGTAAAAAAGATTTAAAAGTTTTTGCATTAGCTTTTTTTGCATTTTTATTTGCTAGCTTTGTTTACAATAACTTTAACACAGAAACGATTGCAAAAGGAATAAGTTTTAAAGAAATCACGGTTAAAATTGTGGGTGATGTTCAACTTGATTTAAATTGTTCTGGCTCAACCACACCAAGTCCTAATAATGTCAATCGAGGTAGAGGAGAGTCCACCACAAATCAATGCAAAGGAACTGGAAAATTTACAGCTGAATTTCCTCAACAGCGATTTGTAGAAACTCCAGATATCAAGAAATAATTATTCGACCAAACCTTTTTGCTTTAGGCCTTCCAAGCATTTTTCCATGGTAAACATTCCATCTTTTGCAGAGGTTTGAAGTGTTGATGGAATTTGTTCAACTTTTCCTTCACGAATTAAATTTCTTATCGCAGGTGTTCCTGTCATAATTTCATGACAACCAATTCTGCCTCCACCTTTTCTTTTTAACAACTGTTGAGACATGACCAATCTAATTGATCCTGCAAGCATCGTTTGAGCTTGAGTTTTTTGAGCAGCAGGAAACACATCTAAAATTCTTGTTATGGTAGACGCGGCATTACTTGCGTGAAGTGTTCCAAAAACTAAGTGACCTGTTTCAGCAGCGGTCAGTGCTAAAGAAATCGTTTCTAAATCTCTCATCTCACCCACAAGAATCACATCAGGATCTTGTCTTAATGCTGATTTTAATGCTCTTGCAAAACTACCAGTATCTTTTCCAACTTCCCTTTGTGAAATAATACTTTTCTTCGCAGGGTGAACAAATTCAATTGGATCTTCAATTGTGATAATATTTTCTGCACGGTTTGAATTAATTTGATCAATCATTGCAGCTAGTGATGTTGATTTACCAGATCCAGTTTGACCGGTAACTAAAACTAATCCTGTTTTATGAGTAATTGATACATGCGCAGCTTCAGGCAGTCCAAGTTTATTAATATCAGGAATTTCAGTTACAATTTTTCTAAGCACCATGCTGGGTCCATAAGAACAATAGTAACCATTGGCACGAAACCTTTGTCCATCAACCACAATTGCAAAATCTAAATCTCCATTATTAATTAAATAATCAAATTGAGATTTATCTAATGCTTTTTTCCAATAACTTTCTAATTCTTCTCTACGAATAACGTTTTCATTAAAAACTTTGATCTCACCATTTTCTCTAATTGCAATGGGTTGATTCGATCTGATATGAATATCAGACAGATCATATTGCTTTGGCAAGTCTCGTAATAAGTCTTCTAACACGTTCGTCTAAAACCTTTGATTAACAACATAAATTTGAGTCTTAATGATTAAGCATTACCAATAAAACCATTGAAAATAAACACTAATTAACTACTGTTACATTTACAACGTTAATTTGATTTGTTTTTTTTAAATAGAGATGGCTAATATTACTGAATTATTAAATAAGAATTTAGAACCTATTTTTCAAAAATTAGGAAAAATATCTTTAAATAATGAAAGTATTTTGGGCGCAGCATTTAAAGACAACGAAATTCAAATTATTGAACTTGTTTATAAGAAAAATACTTGGCAAGTTAAAGGCTATACCTATCAACAAATTGCAGGAATTGGCAAGGATCAAGATATTTATTCAGCATCAACTTATTTAAGCGATCAAGTTAAAAACTGTTTAGATTCTATTGATACAAAAACAAAAGATGTGGCTATTACTTTAGGAAGATTAAGTTCAACTATTTACAATCTTCAAATTCCACTTATGGACCCAAAAGATCTTGCCGAAACTGTTAGCCTAGGTGGTTTTTGGGAACAGTTTGATGAAACACCTGAAAGCTTAGAAGACCATGAGACCAGTTACCAAATCATCTCATCTAATGAAGAGCTTGGCGTGATGAATGTAACTTTAGTAACTATTGAAAAAAAATTAATCGAAGCTTATGTGAATATTTTCAGATTAGCAGGTTTAAACCCCATTATTATTGATATCAATCCCACTTCACAAATTAATGCATTGTATTCATCACTTGGAAAAGAAGGATTTGAAAGTCCAGTTGCTTTATTTAATTACAGTAAAGATAACAGTTATTTAACCGTTGCTTCTAATAAGGGTTTAACCATTACTGATATTAATATTGTTGAAGCTGACCAGGTTCTTCTTGATACTATCGAAGAGGTTGAGGATGTGACAACAGAATTTTGGGATGAAATTTTTGAACGACTTGCTTCGCAAATTAAACAAGGTTTAATTGAATTTGAAACACAATATGAATGTGACCCTATTTCATTAATCCATGTTGTAACTGACAAATCCCAAACAAAAAATTTATTTGTTGGTTTAGAAAAGCAATTAGGTGAAGTGGTAGTAAAATTATACGATCCGGAAGAAAGTATTACTTTTGGCAATGATGAAAAAAAATATTTGGATTCACTTCCAAGTAAATCCAAAATCATTAACTGCATTGGAGCAGGGGTGAGAAGATTAAATTCTTACAATGTTTTAAACGAAAAAGAAATGTATAGCCTTAATCTAATGCCACGTGCTGAACAGTTAAAAATAAATAGAAAAGCAAACTCTTTTTCAAAATATTGTTTTACTTTAAGTGCAATTATTTTTTTAATAGGCTCAATTCATCTTATTTCAGTAAACCTATTAACTATATTGGACAACTCATCTAAAATAGCAAAATACGCAGGCATTGTGCAAGATGTTGAATCGAAAGAACGTTTAATTCAAGCCTATCAAGGTAAATCAGGTAAGCTTAGTTCTCAGGTTACTAGATCAAAATATTTTGGCGAAAATAAAAAAACGACAACCGAGCTTGTTGCTTCGCTTGCAAAAAATGTACCTGCAAATGTCAGACTTACAAAATTTGAAATTAATGAAAAAAGGAACGTGATGATAGATGGTGTATCTAAGGATGATCAATCTGTCATTCAAATGATAAACGCATTTACAGAATCTGGGATTATAAAAGATGCAAAACTTGAAACAATTACAAATTTTACTGAGCAGGACAGGGCACAACTATATACCGAACCTGGAAAGCCCGCTCCTAAAGCTTTACCAAAGGAAGATATTACTAAAAAATTTTCAGCAACTTTAGCTATGACTCCAATCGAAGGTGAAACTTTTGATAATTTTATGGTGTTGGATAAAATTTTAAAGAAAAAAAGATAATAATGATGAAATTAATTACATATGTTAGTTTAATCTTTGCGTTAGCAACAAGCACCTTCGCTAATGAAGGAGATCCATTTACAAAAAGTTTGGGTAAAGGAGTATTTATTCCTCAAGAAGCTAAAAAAGATGAAAAAACAAAAACAGCTCCGATATCGCAGTCATCTACTAGCACACCAGTTCAACAAAGCTCAGTAACGGGTGTGGCACCAACTCCAACAAAACTTGATCCAATTGGTAATATTCTCGCGCCAGATCCTTTGATTGCTTACAAGCTTACCGAATATACTTTAAAAGGTACAGCACTTAATTCTACCCAAAGTATGAACGGAGTTTCGTTTAACCGTGAAGGCTCTGCTCAAAAAATTGATTATGGAAATATCAAAACAACACATATGGTTAATCAAAATGATACCATACAATCGATTGCTAAAAAATACGGATATACAGAAGAAGAATTAAAAATTGCAAATTCAATTGTTCCGGGTTCAAAATTAGTTATGGGGACAAGAGTAACATTGCCAGCAAGAGTTCACAAAGTTCAAAAGGGACAAACTTTAGAGATGATTGCTGAAATTTATAATTTAGATTTAAAAGATTTAGTTGGTTTTAATAATTTAATGCCAGGAGACGAGTTAAAGCTGGGTGAGAATTTATTGTTACCTTTTTATGTTTACCGAACTCAAGGCAAAGAAACATTGGAGCAAGTTGCAAAAAAATTTAACAGAACGAAAGAAGAAGTTTCTAAAATAAACAATCTTTCTTCTGAAGTTCATTTAAACAGTGAGCAATATGTAAAAATTCCAATTTTTATTAATCCTATTTTAAATGTTGATATGATGAAAACAAAACGTGGAGCGATCAATTATACGATTAATCCTAAAAATTTAGCTATCGTTGAAATCAAAGGTCAACAATACATGGTTAAAGAGGGTGATCGTTTAGGCATTAATGATGGCCAGATTGTAAAAATTACAAGTACAGGAATGAAAGTGTTAGAAAATTATGAGGAGTTTTCGTTTCAAATTAATGCACCCATCGTAAAGCAAATGGCATCGATCCCACAATCATCAATGCCAAGCGTTCCACAAGGCTCAGTTCCAATGGCACCAGGTTCTGGTTCAGCACCGACAAATTCTGAATCAACAGGTTCGTCAGCGCCATCAACTCAAGGTGCAAATGCAGAAAATTCAATCACTAATGTAGAGGATTTATTCAAGTAATGAAAAAAATATTAATTTTATTTTCAATTCTATCATTAGTTTTGACAACTTCGTGCGGTCCAAAAAGACCAAAGATGGCAAAAGATGAAAAAGATAAAAGCGCAACTATGCATGCTGAAATTTTTAAAGAAAACTCAACTGCTAAAAATTTTAATAAAGAGACAAGACGATTTAAAAAAGAAACTGATGAAATTATGCAAAATACGGTATCACAAAAAGCTACTGGTGCAAGACGTGTATCTTTGCAAGGTGGAAGTTTATCTGATGAATTTGTCATTAGAGATTTAAATGCCAGTATTTTAAATTTAGAAACCGTTCCCGTTACATTAAAATTTAACTCTATTAACATCAGATCGGCATTAAAACTTTTTGCTGGCCTTGTGAAAAGAAATATTGTGATTGGAGAAGAAGTTGAGGGTAACATTACTTTAGATTTTCAAGATATTAAATGGGGATCCGCGGTTCATGCTATTTTAGACATGAATGGTTTAGTGATGTTGGTTGATCAATCCTCTAGAATGCTAAGAGTCCATAGTCAAAAAAAATATATTGAATTCAAGAAAAAACAATTTGATAATTCAAAAGAATTAGCGTCTTTATCAAAAGGAATTATTCCAGCGGTAGCTACTCCATCTGGAACAGATGGGGCGCAACCTCAAACGCAAACTGAAATTTTTAAAATTTTCTATAACACGTCAGCAACAGTTATTCCTTTATTATCTGCAACGGTTCCTGATTTGACGGTTACGGATGATACTATTAATAACCAGTTAATTATTACAGGAACATCAGCTCAACTGAATCAAGTTGAATCTGTGTTAAATAAATTAGACTCACCAAAAAAAGCTATCATGATCGAGGCTTATATTATTAGTGCTGAAGACGGGTTTACCAAATCTTTTGATGCTAATTTGGTTGGGTATAGAGAAATAGCTGCACGAACAACAGGCTCGAATATTACAACAGGAATTGTAAGCACCAACCCAGGAGCTGCAGCTGTGACTGATGCCAATGTTGGAAAAACTGGCTTTGAAGATGCTACACTACAAGGTGGAATGTTGTTGCTTGGAAATATTGGAGGCGCACAATTGCAAGCTGTTATTAATGCCTCTGTTAATGATACAAATTCTGAAACGATTTCAAATCCAAAACTACTTGCCTTAAATGGTCAGCAAGCAAGTATTCAGCAAGGACTATCAATTAAAAAAATCATTCCTGCAGCAGATGGACAAGCTGCAACGACACAAGATGTAAACTTAAACTTATCAATGAATATTACCCCACAAATTAGAGGCGATAAAATTGAAATGCTAGTTCAAATACAAAACAATTCTCCTGGATCAAGTGTTGCGGGTGTTGGAAATGACGATGTTCCAATTAATAATGAAAGTATTAATTCAACGATACAATTAACCAATGGTGGCGTAGCAGTCCTTGGCGGGGTTTATAAAAATACCAAAACCGATAGTATTAATTTTGTACCTATTTTAAGTAAAATACCAATTCTTGGTTCATTTTTTCAAAGTAAAACAAAAAACGATACGAAGAACCAATTGTTAATATTTATTACAGCAAATATTGTATAAATTTAGCAACTTCTTTATAGTTTCACTATGCCGACTATTTCACCAGAAATTAGTTTAAAAGTTACTAATCTATTAAAAACGATGGGTAAATTAACTGACCCGGTTATTGCTGAAGCGAAGAAAAAATATGATGGTAACGGTAAAGCACCCCTTGGTATTTTACATTATTTAATTGAAGATCAAAAAGTTAGCGAAGATGATATTGTTGCTGCAATCTCGAGAAACTACGCATTAAGAAAAATTCAACTTACTGAACAAACGGTAAAAAAAGAAGCTTTAGTTAAACTTCCAAAAGATTTTATATTACAAAATGAAATCATCCCTTTTGATTTGGTGGGTAAGATTTTAAAAGTTGCGATCTTTGATCCAACCAAATCGACCTTATCTGGAAAAATGAAAAGTATGACCGGATGCAATATAGAAATTTATGTAGCCAAACCTTCTAATCTTGAAAGTGCTAAAAAATTTAAAGTTGTCCTCGATGTATTAAAGTCAAGTGACAATGCTAGTTCAAGTGCACCCAAAGCTCAAGTTGCTGCGAAAGGTATAAGTGGAATTAAAATTCCAGGCGCAAGAACTGCAAAACCTGGCGAGAATGATGTTGTCAGTTTTGTAGATACTATATTGTTAGAGTCTTTTCATACCGGAACATCAGATATTCATATTGAACCTTATAGGAGAGGAGAAGCACGAGTAAGATTTAGAAAAGATGGTGTTTTACAGGAGCAAGTTCAGTTTAAAGATTTTTTAATGGCAAATTATAACGCCGTAATTACAAGATTAAAGATTATGGCGGGCTGCGATATTTCTGAAAGACGTCTTCCTCAAGATGGAAAATTACAATTTAAAAATCCAAAACCTAAAAGTGAAGATGATGAAGATATTGACGTAAGGTTTTCAGTTTTACCTGCAAAAGAAGGTGAACGAGTTGTGATGCGTTTGCTTGCAGCTGGACCTGACCTTGGACTAGAGCAAATTGGTCTTGATCCAGAAGATTATAACAATTTAGTCAAAGCGATATCTGCTCCTCAAGGAATGGTGCTTGTAACGGGTCCAACGGGGAGTGGTAAAAGTACAACGCTTTATGGATGTATCAAAAAAATTAATAGTCCTGGAAAAAATATTATGACCGCAGAAGATCCTGTGGAATTCTATTTAAAAGGAGTAGGGCAAGTTCAAGCTAATGAAGAAATCGGTTTAACTTTTGAAAACATTTTAAAATCTTTTTTAAGACAAGACCCTGAAGTGATCCTTGTTGGAGAGATTAGGGATAAAAATACAGTCAATATTGCAATCAAAGCAGCATTAACAGGTCACTTACTTCTAAGCACCCTTCACACCAATGATGCCGTTTCAACCGTTGTCAGATTAACAAACATGGGTGTGCCTAATTTTATGGTGGCATCCGCTTTAACCCTTATAGTTGCGCAACGACTAGCAAGAAAGTCATGTCAAAGTTGTTTAATTGATGATGACCAAGCATCTGAGCCAAGTTTATTAAAGCTTGGATTTAAACAAGAAGAACTTTCTACTTTTAAAGCTAAAAGAGGAGAAGGATGCAATGAATGTAACAACACAGGTTACAAAGGAAGACAGGGTATTTATGAAGTATTGAAAAAAACTCCTGAACTAGAATCTGCAATTTTACGAGATGCAAGAGGTGATGAACTATTGGATGTTGCAAAAAGAGGTGGTTTCAAAACCATGCAAGATATTGCAAGAGGATTTATTAAAAAAGGCATTCTTGATATTCATGAATACTCAAGAATTTTAATTACATAATTAAATGGCAACTTTTGCATATTCGGGTGTTCAAGCTGGAAAACGGGTAAATGGAGAGATTAATGCGTCAGACACAAAAGCAGCCTCTTTAGCTTTAAGGCAAAAAAAAATTATAGTCACAGGTATTAAAAAAGCAGCTGATAAAAAAAAGGAAGCTAATCAAATCGAAGATATTCCAATCAGTAATGCGCCCATTATATTTAAAGGCGGAAACATTTATTTAAACTTTGGCCCGTGGGCAACCGTTCCTGCAAAAGAACTTCTTCAATTTACCAAAAAAGTTTCAACCATGATTAAAGCAGGTCTGCCTATTTTAGAGTCGATTATGATGATTAGAGATCAAACAGTTCATATGAAAATGAAAATGACTGCACATAATATCGTCAAAGACTTAAACTCAGGTATGAACCTAACAGACTCTTTTAAAAAACACCCCAAAGTTTTTGATAATATTTATATCAATATGATTTCAGCTGGAGAGGCCAGCGGTAAGTTAGATGAATTTTTAATTAAGTTGGTTGAGCTTTTAGAGAAAAATCAAAAAATTAAAGCGGGAATTAAAAGTGCTTTGTTTTACCCTATTATGCTTTTAACGGTTGCCACAACGATCACCATATTCATGTTATGGAAAGTTGTTCCTGTATTTGAAAAAATGTATGCCAACATGGGTGTTAAATTGCCAGGACCAACACTTATTATTGTGGATGCCAGTAGATTTATAGCTGATGGTGGAAACATTATGAGAATTGCCATCGCAATTTTTGTTATTCGATTTATTTACAAATTTTTATACAACAATATCGAAAGCTACAGGCACATGATGCATAAACGATTTTTAAAATTTCCTTTGTTTGGAGATTTGATTGTGAAATCAACGGTTTCTAGAATGTGTATGATTATGGAAAATCTAACACGAGCAGGGGTGAGCATTATTGAAACACTTAGAATTGCAAAAACAGTGACGACAAATCTTGTTTTTGTTTATGCATTAGAGCGAATTGCAAAACAAATTGTAACCGGTCAAACATTATCCGAACTCTTAAAAAAGGAAACCCATGTCTTTCCTCTTGCGCTATCCCAATTGACAGCTGTGGGTGAAAAAACAGGTAATATGGAAGAGATGTTTAAATCGATTGCTGTTTATTACGAAGAAGAGTTTGATACTGTTGTTGCAGCTTTATCATCAATCATTGAGCCATTAATGATTGTGGTCATTGGTGCAATTATTGGATTGTTAATGGTTGCTTTATATTTACCGATATTCAGCGTAGGTCAGGCTGTTGGTTGATTTTTTTTATCTAAAATAAAAGATACAAGTATTGAAATCAAAGCCGCTCCAAGTCC